>Ga0224748_10127_pt1 | contig 18351 bp, 16 predicted proteins | sample LIM_F_Water_Neg_FD_182074 | JGI IMG/M metagenome (GOLD analysis project Ga0224748, IMG submission 182074) | Enriched cells from gastrointestinal tract of the lab mouse from Pacific Northwest National Laboratory (PNNL), Richland, Washington... | ecosystem: Host-associated > Mammals > Digestive...
CTTTTTAATACATCGCCCAAGTGGATACGCTGCTGGGAAGCCACTTCGTAACCGATACTTTCCTGTAAAACCGCCCGCAAATAGGAAAGCAGGAAGTTCAATGCAATCGAGCCAATAATAATCCACAACATCTGCCAGATCAGGGAGGATTCTATTGTACTGCCTGCCCAATATGCTGCTATTGCTTTGTCTAAGGCATAAGCTGCGGCCATTGTGGGGATTGCCGTGGATAAGCTGCTGAAAAAGGAAAAAACAGAACCCAGATAAAGGCGTCCTTTATATTTTCCTGCCCACTGGATAATCCGTTTCATTGACTTAAACATTACCAGCCACCTCCTTTTTGCTCACCGACCAATTCTTTGCCCCGATATGTGCTTTCCACATATCCGCATAAAGCGGGCAGCGGTTTAACAATTCTTCCTGTTTTCCACAATCCACAATTTGGCCCTTTTTCAAAACAATAATCTGATCTGCGTTCTGGATAGTAGAAAGTCTGTGGGCAATCACCAACAGAGTCTTGCCTTTTGACAGTGCCATGATAGACTTCTGTATTTTGTCCTCATTCTGCGGATCGGTAAATGCTGTTGCCTCGTCCAAAATAACAATCGGAGCATTTTTAAGAATTGCCCTGGCAATCGCAATCCGTTGTTTTTCACCGCCGGACAGCCGCTTTCCGGCATCACCTGCAGGCGTGTCATATCCCTTATCCAGACGGGCAATAAATTCATCACAACAGGCTGCTCTCGCCGCTGCATATACTTCCTCGTCCGTGGCATTGGGATTCCCAAGGCGGATATTTTCTTTCAGAGAACAGTTGAACAGAAAATTATCCTGCGTTACAAAACTGACCATCTCTGAAAGCTGGCGTATAGATAATTCTTTGATATTTTTCCCGCCTATGGTAATGCTGCCGCCAGTCACATCCCAAAACCGTGCAATCAGACGGGCCACCGTTGATTTACCACCGCCAGACGGCCCGACAAGTGCTGTAAAGCTACCCTCCGGCATTTTCAGGCTGACCCCCTGGAGGACATCATTCTGTTCGGAACCGTCATAGGAAAAGAACACACGATCCAGAACAATGTCATTGTGAGGAATGGAAACTATTTTACCCGAATCCGGCAATATCGGCAGATTCAAAAGTTCATTCGCCGCCTCTACCGCAAATTCCATAGACTTTGCTTCATTGATAAAAGTGGTTGCTTTCATCAACGGCCCCACAATACTAAGGGAAAGAATGATACCCATTGCAAGCTCCGCAGGAGAAATACTTCCGTTCTGCACCAGCAGAAGACCAACAGGCAAAACTCCCAAAAGAGTTGTCGGCATAATCGCCATCATCAGGTTCATGGTTTTCCATGTACTCTTAAACCATGCCAGAGTAAACTCCTTAAAAGACTGGACAGCACCGACAAATTTTTCATAAGAGCTTGTGCTTTGGTTAAAAGCCTTTACAACTTCAATACCTTCCACATACTCAATGATGATACTGTTGACATGGTTATTTGCCTCCATATAGGCAGCGTACTGACTGTTATAATTCTGCATGAGAAAGAACATTGGGATCATAGCCAATACCGGGGCAATCAATACCGCTAAACCCATACGCCAGTCGATTGCCAGCATCCATACAAAAATCGCAATGGGGAGCAGGAGATTTGAAGTCAGTTCCGGTATCATGTGCGCCAATGGCGGCTCCAAATCCTCAACCTTATCCATGATGATATTTTTCAGATAGCCGATCTGCCGCCCCATTACTTCCCCAAGGGGAGCTTTCATCAAGCGGTTTGCAATTTTCAGCCGGATGCCCTGCAAAATCGTGTAAGCTGAAATATGCGCCAAAATCGTAGAAGTGCCGTAGCAGACACACCGTATCAGATAACCAGCCGCCCCAACCAGACACCAAAACAGAATACCATCCAAAGTTACAGTCTGGTTGATAAATGCAAGCAGGATTTCATATACAGCCCAAAACGGAATGAATCCTCCGGCAACGCTTAGAATGGCACACAAGACCGAGAGGGTCATTTTTCCTTTGCATGGACTGGCAAAAGAAAAAAGGATTTTAACCCAGCTCTCTTTTTGTTGCTTCATAGCATTTCACCTCTTTTACTTTTTTTGTCAGCAAAGAAAAAAGGATGGGTAGTCTTTGCTAACCATCCTTAATCTATCATGTTTTAAATTTCTTTTCCTCTCCATAAAGTCTTTTTTGTTCTAATCAGACAAAAGATTTTCGATATTCCAACGGTGTCTTTCCCATTGTCTGATGAAATGCGGAAGAAAATTTGCTGGGGCTGTCATAACCTACAAGTCCGGCAATTTCTGCAATCTTCAAGTTTTTATCAGACTTTAACAAAGTGGCGGCATAGTTCATGCGGTATGTTCTCATATAAGTAAAAATAGGACTGCCATATACTGTTTTGAAACAGTTCTTGAGAGGTGTCAATGCAATATCAAATTGTTCTGATAGTTCCTCCAATGTATAACTCTTAGTTAAATCCTCTGTCAGAAGCGCTTGAATTGCTTAGATTTTTTCTACCTGTCCTTTATAAAAATATGGCCGTTCCTCCGTATGCCCTGACAGCTCTAAGGCATCCAAATACAGAAGCAACTCCAGCACTTTAATCTTGAAATAATCTTTTTTGATTTTGAGAGGTACATTATATAGTTCAGAAAAAATATGCTCGATTGCCGGTTCGCCGGGAATCACAAAAGGTTTCGGGTCACTGCAATATTTTTTCTGTAATTCGTAAAGATCAACGGAAAAATCCTTCATATGATCCGGGATTTCTTTCGCAGCGACACTCATTTGAAAGCCAATAGATATTCCATGGTAATGACAAAGCGGAAATGTCACTTTGCCGTTGTGGTGAATACGCTGATCTACACGCAAATCTCCGGCTTCTAAATAACTATATGCGCCAGCACCGGCCTCCTGCTCAATCCGTCCTTCCCTGCAATGGTCGATACACAATAAGTCCATATCGGTCTGAAAGCCTGAAACACACTGCTTCATGTGAAAATCATTATACATGAGAAACACTCCGGGAAATACCTGGTAAAGTGTCATTGTGCCATCACCAGAGCTGTCATTCAACCGCATGACTTTACAATCATCCGTTTCAACTATGCCTTGAACATTGAGGCCATAATTCATTTGTTCAAATATTTCTGACACTTTCCTGCCTCCTTTCTGAATGGTATCCCTCCATGTCAAATATTTTATCACAAGTCCGGTTCAAAAACTCAAAATCATGTGAAACAATCAGGATAATTTTATTTTCAGTCTTTAGTTTCTGAATCATATTGCTGACTTCCAGCATCCGGTGGTAGTCCAGCCCGCTGGTCGGCTCGTCAAACACTAAGAGATATTTATCCGAGAGAATCGCGGTTGCCACAGCTAACCGCTGTTTCTGTCCTCCTGATAAGGCCATAGGGTGACGGTCTTTAAAATCGAACAGGTCAAACGCCTTCAAAATTTGCTCTATACGCTCTGCCGGACACTCCGGCATAGATAATTCACATTCATTCCAAACACTATCCGAAAAAAGCTGGTGGTTTATATCCTGCATAACACAAAAGCTCGCTTTATTTCGCTGCTTTGCGTTCAAGGCTTTTCCGTCAAGATAGATTTTTCCACTGGTTTCTTTCAGCAGACCACACAGACAGCGGGTCAGTGTTGTTTTTCCAGCCCCATTATGCCCAATGATTCCAAGAACCTCTCCGGGAGCCGCCCCAAAGCTGACTTCACAGAATACGGTTTGCTTGTCAAAGGCACAGGAAATATTTTCTACCGAAAGTCCGATTTTTGTTCCTGGCGGGTCGGTATGCGGCAGATCCAGTACCGGATGCTCCAAGCTCCGCAGCCCCATTGTAATCCGTTGTTCCTCGGATATTTTGTGAAATTCTTCTCCGGAAAAAATCCGGGCGATTTTTCCATTTTGTATAAATACAGCCCGGTCAATCAAGTCCATCAGAAAGTAAATCCGATGTTCCGCCACAATGATTGTCCGTCCTTCCTTTTTTATCTGGATAATCTGCTGACGCAGAATGTCAATTGCGTCTGCATCCAGATTAGCCGTTGGTTCATCCAGAACAAAAACAGACGGATTCATGGCATATACCGAAGCAAAAGCAAGGCTCTGTTTTTCACCGCCCGACATGGAAAAAATATTCCGGCCAAGAAGTGATCTGATTTTCAAAGCCGAAACCGTGGCCTCGAACCGTTCTTTAATTTTTGCCGGGGCAATACCGGCATTTTCTAAACCAAAAGTGATCTCACTATCTGAATCAATGTTAAAAAACTGTGACTTTGGATTTTGAAAAACGGAACCAACCTGCTCTGCCAGTCGATACATTTCTGTTTTCGCAACTTCTACTTCGTTTACGGTAGCCGTTCCTGACAGAGTGCCGCCTTCTACAAAGTGGGGGATCAGCCCGTTAATCAATTTTGTAACCGTGGTCTTGCCGCATCCGCTTTCGCCACAGAGAAGAACACATTCGCCCTGCTTAATCTGCAAGTCGATATGCGAGAGTGTTCCTTGTTCTTTTTCATATTCAAATGAAACATCTTTTATTTCTATCACAAGCCGCACCCCCTATCCAACCATAATCGAAATAAAACAAAACATAACTCCAAATGCCAGACATAGAAAATCCTGTCCTCCGAATTTCATAACAATCATGCTCGTCTTATGAGCCGGATTTTCAATTCCCCTTGTGACAGCAGCGGCAGATAATTCTTCTGCGGTTGTAGTGGCTGAAATCATAATCGGTACAAGCAGACATTCTATTTTCTCTATTCCATGAATATTACGCAGCTTCATGGCATCCCTTATATATCCCACTTCCTCTTTTAGTGCAGGAAAATAGCGGATTGTTACCGACAGAGGGATAATCAGACCTTGCGGAATATGGCATTTACGGAGAGCAACCATCAATTCCCTTACCGGCGTTTTCTGTAATATCAAGGTTCCCACAATCAGACAGGGAAAAATCTTTCTTGCATAGGAAACCAGAATTGTAAAACTGCTGGCTAAAATCTTCGGGCCGTTGGGGAAAATATAATATTGCAAGAGCAGGCAAATCCCAAAAGCAACTGCCAATTTGCCTGCGGCTTTTTTGCAGCCGCAGGCAATAATCAGCAGGAGTAGCGAAACAACCCATGCAATTTCTACCCATATGGAATGTTGTGTAAATGCCACCACATTTGCCATTACCAACAAAAGAAGTTCTGTCCGAGGGTCAAATTTTAATGTATGTTTTCTGCCAGAACGATCCATTACACAATTCCCGCCTTTACAAAATGCTTTTTGAACAGTCCCCTTGCAATAAAAGCGCCGATAATCCCGCCAATGATCGGAGCTACAAACAGGACAATCAGCATGGCATTGGAAGAAAGAGCCTCTACCGCTGACACATAATCAGCGGGCATCCCCTGCTCTGTAATTTGAGCCAGAAAATCTGCTTTGAACAGCCAGATCGGTAAAGGGGAGCCTACCATGCCGAGTGAAAAAATCACATAAGCGACAGAGTTGCCCTTAAAGCTGTTATACTTCGTAACAATGCGGGCCACCTCTGCCAGAATACAGGTGGAGGCCATAGAAATCAAGATTACCAGAGTGAATTGTCCTGTGGCAAAATAGATCAACGCCGTAATCAATCCCATCAAAAAGACTGCTCCTGGTTTCTGCACCTTTGCCGCCATCAGCATAAATGGAATCCCGGCAAAGACAGCGATAAATCCAGGCATCAACATCCAGAGAACAGGATGAATACCACCCATCAGCATAAAAGCAAAGTTGATTACGAAGTAAATCGCAGAAAAGATACCGATTGTAATGAGGTCTTTCCCCTTCATTTTTTTGTCTGTGTTTGCATTTGACATTAGTTTATCCTCCTTTTGGTTAGTTTTCGCTAATGCATTATCTTAATGAAAGCGCCCTCCGGCGCTTCCAGTGAAATATGATAGCAGATGAGGAAATGCTTTTCCACTCCAATCGGTCTTTTTTGTTCCGATAAGACTTTTATTTTTCATATTCGCATACCGATGTCAAAATCTTCCGACAGCCGCTGATATTAGACATTTTCCATATCGTAGGCAAGCAATGAGCCGGAATATCCTTTTGGGATATTCCGGCTCGCTTGTTGGGGTTCCCCCAAGCCCCAGGCGTCCGCTTGCGCGTCCGACCGAACACGCCTATCGGCGTGGCTTTGCGCTCCCTGCGGTCGCTTACTCCTGCACATCCGCGCAGGAGAGGGGCGGCGCATTTTGCGCCGTTAGGAGGTTTCCGAGATTGACAGAAAATTTTATTCCTCTGAATCTTTCTTTGTTCCGTTCTTTGTGATGATAAGCTGCCCCTGCTGGCATTTCACGGTGATTTTGTCCCCGGCGGAAAATCCGGTCTGTTCCAGCCATTTTCCTTGTAAAACAATCTGCGGCGGAGCCTGCTTGTAATTGCCACGCCCGTAACATACAGTCAGCTTGCGGTCATCCATCCGTCCCCCTTTCCCGCTGCCTGCTGGCATACGATTTCAAATACATTCCCGTCGTCAGTCATGACAGTAAGTAATCCGTTCCGCTCGTCTGTGTTCAGGTCGGTAATCCCCATCCCCTCGCTGTCATTCAGTAAATCAAAAAGCCTGTCCCTAAAATAGTTCAGTTCCATTTCTGTTCCCCTTTCGTATTTCATAGTTTATTGGCTGATATTTCAAATAAATCAATTCACTTTTGCAATTCAAAGTTCGTCCGGCTCCCCGATATATCCGTTGTTTTTCTGATAGGCTTTCAGGTATCTGTCCATGAATTGCAGATAGCAGTCTTTGTCCTCGGCAAGCGGCTCCAACAGTATTGCAATCCGGCGGCGGACTTCGCATTCCTCCCACTCGGAAAGAGTGAGAGCGTTAAGGATATGCGTCTTGTTTTCATCCGCATTATCCGGCTGGGGATTGCCCAGGCTGATGGTCAGGCTCCCTTGCGGGTTCCCGTCAATGAGCAGCACTTTCTTTCCCGCCTGTGCCAGCCCAATCCCTAAGTTAGCACAGGTTGTGGTCTTGCCCACACCTCCCTTTTGGTTGGCGATGGCGATGATTTGCGTGTTCAAGATAATCACCTCGTTTCTTGGTATGAAAAAAGGGAGAATGTGACCGGAATCAACATTCTCCCTTAGAAACGATATGTGATTGTGCAATAATCTGTCTTTTGTGAGGTTAGCTTTTGAGAGCCATCTCGCCGCAAACCCGCATGAATACTGGATTTTTGCCTGTTTGCTTTCCCTTTCCCCAATAACCTGTGTTCAACGAGTGGTACGCAAAGGACACAAGTAAGAAAATCCGCGCTGTGATGAAGTCAAAGGGGGAAGCGGGGGAACATCTTTGCAGTAACCCGCCCTATGGCTACATGAAAGACCCCGACAACAAAAAGCATTGGATTGTAGATGAAGAAGCCGCCAAAGTGGTGCGCCGGATTTTCCGCTTATGCTTAGAGGGGTACGGACCGACACAGATTGCCCGTATTCTGAAAGAGGAAAAAATAGTCACTCCGACAGTCTATTTCATGCAGAACGGACGCGCAACGAGAAACGCCCCGCAAAATAACCCCTGTCGTTGGAGTGCCGAAACGGTAACATTTATTTTGGAACGTCCAGAGTATCAAGGGCATACAGTAAACTTCAAAACTTTTGTTCAGTCTTACAAGACTAAAAAGAAATGCTACAATCCGGCGGAAAAGCAGCTTGTGTTTGAAAATACCCATGAAGCAATCATAGATGCTGACACATGGGCGCGAGTACAGGAATTACGGAAGAACAAACGCCGCCCGACAAGAACGGGAAAGACAAATATGTTTTCCGGCATTGTCCGCTGTGCTGACTGCGGCGAAAAGCTGTACTACTGCACAAGCAAAAATTTTGAAGCGCGGCAAGACCATTTTGTGTGTTCCACTTCAAGGCTCAAAGGAAAGGAAGTCTGCCCGACGCATTATATCCGCGCCGTAGTTTTGGAACAGGGTGTGCTTGCTCATCTCCGGCTGACGATTGCCTGTGTAGCCAACCATGAAGAACAATTCCGTAAGGCTATGGGCGCAAAACAGAAAGCAGACGCAAAACGGGAGTTGACAGCAAAGCGGCGGCAACTGACGCAAGCAGAACGCCGAATTGCGGAACTTGACCGATTGTTTAAGCGTATTTATGAAGATAACGCAAATGGTAAACTTTCTGACAGCAGATTTCAAATGCTCTCTGACGATTACGAACAGGAGCAGGAAGAACTGCGGGAAAAGCTGTTGCAACTGAATGAGGAAATTAACCAACAGGAAGAACAGGCAGAGAACATTGAACGGTTCATCAGCAAGGTACATGAGTATCTCGACATGGACGAACTGACCCCCGCCGTACTGAATGACATGGTGAAAGCAGTTTACGTCCATATGCCGGACACTTCAAACGGACACAGGGAACAGCAGATTGACATATCCTATGACCTTGTGGGAATACTCCCCGCGTCCCTGCTGAACGACTTACAAAACGGGGAAACGGCATAGCCAACGCTACGCCGTTTCCAAAAAACAAATCTAATACTGTCTTACGAGTATCTAACTTAAGGCGGGCGCTTTTTGCTGCTTTTCCTATTTTTTAGAAACCCTTTCGTCTGCCAATTCAGAAACTCAGCAGGTTGCGCCGCCCTTCAAATGCTTCTGGGCGGAAAGGTTTTCCTCCTTGCGGGAGAGAATCTCATCGGAGAGAATCTGCTCCTGCACGTTCTCAAAGCCCAGGCGGGCAATGGTGTCCGCAAAGCGCTCCCCAGTAATGCCCTGTTCCCTGAACAGCAGGATGGCCTTTTCAATTACAGCCAGCACCTCTTCTTTATCCGTAAACACCTTGTCAAGATACCGCCCATGGGCAAACTTCTTGCCCCAGCGCCCGCCGATATACACCCGGTAGCCTGGCACAAAGCTTTCCGCCGCCTTGAAGGGGCACTTGCCCACACAGCGGCCGCAGTGGTTGCAGGCATCGCCAATAATCACCTTGCCGTCCGCAACCACAGGCACATGGATGGGGCAGGCACGCTCCACCTGGCAGACCTTGCAGCCCCGGCACTTGCTGAGGTCAATTTCCGGCACCTTCTGCCCGATAACCCCCAGGTCGTTCAGGTCAGGCTTCACGCAGTTGTTGGGGCAGCCGCCCACGGCGATTTTGAACTTGTGGGGCAGCTTCACCCCTGCATACCCATGGAAGAACCGCTCGTGGATCTCCTCTGACAGGGCAAAGGTGTCAATGAGTCCATACTGGCAGGTGGTGCCCTTGCAGGAAACCACCGGCCGCACCTTGCTGCCGGTGCCGCCGGTTTCCAGGCCCGCCGCCATCAGCTCCTCCCGCAGAGGCTCAATGTTGTCAAAGGGCACATGCTGGATTTCAATGGTCAGCCGGGAGGTCATGGCGATTTCCCCGCTGCCGTATTTCTCGGCGGCCTCGGTGATGGCCCGCATCTCCTCCGCCGTAATCTTGCCATTGCGGGTGATAACCCGGCCGTTAAAGCAGTCGGGGGTGTTTTTGTCCCACAGGAAGCCCAGGGCCTTTACCCGGGTGACCTCCTCCGGGGGCACAGCGGCCCCAGCCGCTTTCACTCTCACCTCGTTAAAGGAGGTGGCGCCCTCCAGCACCAGGGTGTTCTCATATCCCAGCGCCTTCAGGCGGTTCTGGAGGAAATAGGCCCGGCGGCCCTTGGCGCACACCAGAAGAAGCTTTTCATCCTTATCAATGCCCGGGATTGGCCCGGTGACAGTGGGCAGATCCACATATTTTGCCCCCCGGATAACAGGCTGCTGGTTGGTGTCGATAATGGTATACCCTTCGGCTGCCCCTGCGGCATACTCTGCCGGGGTCATGCTCTGGAGCACCCCGTCCAGCTTGTTTTCCAGCACGTATACTGCCTGGACAAAGGGATGGATGGCTGTGGAGAAGGGGGGCGCGTAAGCTAAATCCAGGTTTTCCAAATCGGAAAGCTTTGCCCCCATGGAGATGGCCAGCACCCCCAAATCGCAGATTTTGTCCACTGCCCCAGGCCCCAGCACCTGCAGGCCCAAAAGGGCGCGGGTATCCCGGTCTGCCAGCAGCTTGATGGCAAAAAAGGAGGAGTCGGGGTAATAATGGGCCTTGTCATCTGTGACAATGAGGGCTGTCTCCACGTTGTAGCCCGCGTCTTTAGCGGCCTGCTCCGTAAGCCCGGTTTTCGCAAGGTTCAGCCCGGGCAGCCTGCACACGGCAGTGCCCAGCACCCCGGCAAAGGACTTTTCCTCCCCGGCCAGGGCCTGGGCCAGGGTGCGGCCCTCCAGGTTGGCGGAGGAGCCCATGGGCGACCACTGGGTCCTGCCGGTCAGCCGGTTTTTCACCAGGGCGCAGTCCCCAGCGGCATAGATGTCCGGCAGGCTGGTGCGCAGCTTTTCGTCCACCACCACAGCGCCCTTCTGCATCTCAATGCCTGTGCCCTCTAAAAAGGCTGTGTTGGGCCGCACGCCCACAGAGAAAACCACCGCGCCGCAGGGCAGGCTGCCGCCGGAGGTCTGCACAGCCTCTGCCCGCTCCTGCCCGGAAATCCCCTGGGCCTTTGTCCCGGTGAGCACCCGCACGCCGTTTTGCTGCAAATGGCGCTTCACATACCCTGCCATTTCCGGATCCAGCACCCCGGGCAGGATCTGGGACTCCGCTTCCACCACGGTGGGGGCCACGCCCTTTTGCAGCAGGTTTTCCGCCATTTCCAGGCCGATAAACCCGCCGCCTGCCACCACGGCTTTCTTCACATTGTTTTCCTCCAGGTATTCCCGAATGGCCACCGCGTCCCCAGGCGTGCGCATCTGGAACACGCCGGGCAGATCTATTCCCTCCAGAGGGAGCCTTACCGGGGACGCGCCCACGGCAATTACCAAAGCGTCATACCCATAGGTTTCCGTCTCCCCTGTGGCAAGGTTTTTGGCCTCCACCCGCTTTTCCTCCGGCAGGATTTTCACAGCCTCCCGCAGGGTTTTCACCTCCACCCCGGTGAGGGCGGAGAAGCGCTGGGGGGTGTTGACAATCAGCTCCCCCTTGTCCTGGATAGCCCCGCCCACATAGTAGGGAAGGCCGCACCCGGCATAGGAGATGTCCCCGCTTTTAGACAGAAGGGTAACCTCTGCCTCCCGGTTTTCCCGCTTAAACTTGGCGGCGGTTTTTGTCCCGGCGGCAACCCCGCCGATAATCAGCAATTTCATGTTTCGCGTTCCTTTCCAGCCGTACTGAAACGGCGAATTTGCAGAGAGGTTTTATGGCAAGCGCACCTGAAAACCGGTAAAGCCCGGTTTCCGTCTCTTTTGAACCGCTTTGCTTTAGGCAATACCGCTTAAGACGGAAGCAGGGGATTGTGCGGTGCTGCCTTTATATATACAAATAGAGTATACCCCATTCCGCCTGTGAAGTCAACGCGCGCCGCAGATTTTTCCCGTTTCAGAACAAAGCCATCCTGGGAGAAAAAGCGGATCCTGTCAAAAAAAGAGGCCTCCAAAAGGAAGCCTCAAACGCTTTTTAAAAACCCGCCAGATAATACCGGGGATCTGTGCGCACGCCGTTTGCATACACCTCAAAATGCAGGTGGTTGCCAAAGGACTGCCCTGTGCTGCCCACATAGCCAATGGTCTGTCCCGCCTCTACATACTGCCCCGGATACACCGCCAGGGAGCTGCAATGGGCATACCGGGTGGAAAAGCTGGAATTATGCCAGATAAGCACATTGTTGCCCCAAGACCAGTGATACTCCGCGGAAAGCACCTGCCCGGACTGGGCCGCCACGATGGGGGTGCCGTATCCCGCGCCGATATCCATGCCGTTATGAGGCCCGTTAAAATACATATCCCCATAGTTCCCGGTGATGCTGCCATAGCCCACCCCCGGCAGGGGCCACATGGGGGCAAAGTCCCCCCGCAGGTTTACGGTGCTGCCGCCAGGGTTCGGGGACACGCTGCCCCCCTGGGCGGCGGCCAAGGCTTCGGCTTCCTTCCGGCGGCGCTCTTCCTCGTTGCGCTCCTCAATCAGCCGCTGCAGCTCTGCTTCCAGGGCCGCATCCTCCTCTTCGTTCTGGGCGATAACGTCCTGGGTCATCACCTGGCGCTCCTCCAGGTCGGCAATCAGGGTGTTGTTCTCTTCATAAAGGCCCTCCAGCTCCTCCTGGGCCGCCTCCAGCTCCCGCTTCACCTGGGCTTCTTCCTCCCGCATGTCCTGCAGGGCTTCCCTGTCCTGCTGGGTCTTTTGAAGGTACTCCTCAATTTTTTCCACGAGCCGCTGGTCGTGCTTTGTCACTGCGGAAAGCATTTCCGACTTCATGGAAAAATCAGAAAAGCTGTCAGAGCTTAACAGGATTTCCAAAGTGCCCACAGAGCCGGACATGTACAGCGCCCGCACCCGCTGGGAGAAGGTGGTAAGGGTTTCTTCATATTCCTGCCGGGAAAGCTCCAGCTTTTTCTCCATGCCCGTAATTTCCCTGTCCATCACCTGAATGGACTCTCTGGACACGTCGATTTTCTTTTCCGTCAGCCCAATTTTCTCCTCCAAAGCCTGCTGGTACTCCAAAGCCTTTTCCTCGTCGGCCCGCAGGGATTCCAACTGCTGCTCCAGTTGTTCGTGCTCGGCGGCAAGCCTTTCCTGCTCGGCCTGCACCTCCTCAATGGTCTTGGCGGCGGCCCCAAAGGGGATTGCTGCCAGCAGGGCCAGCATAAAAGCCAGCGCCCTTGCGCCCCGGGAAATTTTTCTCATTTTCATTATGTATCAGTCCCTCCCTTTTCGTTTTCTCAGGCAGGCCAGTTGTCCCCTTTTGCCCGCGCCTCTTTTTCAAATGCCAGCCGCTTTTCCTCTGGCAGGAAAGCGGCCCTGGCCGCGTTTATGAGCAGTGCTTCCTTTTCCTCCCCTGTAAGCCCCAAAGCGGCAAGCTTTTTATATTCCTCCCGGAGATTCACCCCGGAAACCGTCATGTTGTCTGTGTTCACCGTACAGCACAGGCCCTTTTGGAGATATTCTCGCAAGGGGAAGCTTTCCGGGGATTTTATAGCTTTTGTCTGCACGTTGCTGGTCAGGCACATCTCCAGGGGGACCTGCCGGGCGGCAAGCTCCTGTAAAAGGGCACTGTCCTCCCCTGCCCGCACGCCATGGCCGATGCGGGCAGCTCCCATTTCCAGCGCCGCCCGGATGCTCCCGGGGCCTGCGGCCTCCCCGGCGTGGATGGTAAAGGGAAGCCCCAAAGAGCGGGCGCAGGCGAAAAGCTCCCGGTATTCTTCTGTGGGATACAGCCCCTCTGCCCCAGCCAGATCGCAGGCGCAAACGCCCTTGCCCAGAAGGGCGGCCGCCGTATCCAGGGTTTCCCGGTTTACAGGGTATGGGCCGCCCCGCATACAGCATAAAATAACCTGTACAGGCAGCGCCGCCCGGGCCGCGCCCCGGCATACAGCCTCTGCCGCCTGCCGCTGGGTAAGCCCCTTCCGGGTGTGAAGCTGGGGGGCAAAGCGGATTTCCCCATACAGCAGGCCCTGGCTGTAAAGCAGGCTGCACAGGGTAAAAGCAGCCTGCTCCAGGGCTTCCGCGTTTTGCAGCAGGGACAGGGGCAAGTCAAAACACTGGAGATACTCGTCAAGGCTCTGGCAGTTTTCCGGGGCCTTCAGGGCCTTTTCCAGGTTTTCCGGCAAAGCCACGCCCTGGTTCCCGGCAAGTTCCCCTATGAAGGCAGCCGGCAGGGAGCCGTCCAGATGCAGGTGCAGATCAATCACAGCCCATCCCTCCTGTAAATTTTGTACTGTATATTTTAGCATAAAGGGAGGAAAAAGTCAAAACCTGCCGGGAATTTTTAGAAAAAAGGGAGAAGCTCCCGGAATTTCCGGAAAAAAACATTGACAAAGGAGTTGGTTTATACTAACTTATAAACAGGCAGGTATACAGCTTACAAGGAGGTATAGGGCATGACATTAGAGGAAGGAAGGCCGGGGGCCTTTTATAAGGTGGAGGGCACCGCGCTCCCCCTGGAGCTTACCCGGCGTTTGCAGGCTCTGGGCATGACCCGGGGCTGTCCGGTACAGGTACTGCGGAAAAAGCGTCGGGGAGCCATGATTATCAAAATACGGGGCAGCCGCTTTGCCTTGGGCAGGGCTGTTTCTTCCCGCATTCTGGTGGAGGAGGGATGAGCATGGAACATAAAACGCACACGCCGGAGGGGGGAAAGCCCTCGGTTTCCATCGGCTTTGTGGGCAACCCCAACTGCGGCAAAACCACCCTTTTCAATGCCTACACCGGGGCCAACCTGAAGGTTGCCAACTGGCCCGGCGTGACGGTGGAGAAAAAAGAGGGGCGCTTCCGGCTTCACGATCACGAATACCGGCTAGTGGATCTGCCCGGGGCCTACAGCCTCACCTCTTACACCATGGAAGAGCAGGTTACCCGCCAGTATATTTTAAGCGACGAGGTAGACGTGCTCATCGACGTGGCAGATGCCTCCGCCCTGGAGCGCAACCTCTATCTCACCTTGCAGCTTATCGAGCTGGGCAAGCCCGTTATCCTGGCCCTGAACATGATGGACATTGTGGAGAAGCGTGGCATGGAGATTGACACCCACCGGCTGCCGGAAATGCTGGGCATCCCGGTCATCCCTGTGTCTGCCCGGCGGAAAACGGGCCTGGACATCCTCATGCACGCCGCCGCCCACCACAAGGATGCGGAAGAATCCATGCCCCTCATCCACCACCATGGCAGCCAGCCCTCAAGCACCAGCGCCACCCGGCACCCGCACCAGCACCATAAGGAATTCGCCATGGTGTACAGCGACGAGATAGAGGATAAAATCGACCAGGTGATGGAGCAGCTTCTGAAGCAGTACCCCTCCCTGCAGAACCTGCGCTGGCACGCTATCAAGCTGCTGGAAAAGGATCCGGAAATCACGAAGGCCTTTCCCCTCGCCGATCCGGCCCTTATCAGCCGCAGCTATGAGCAGGACATTATCAACGAGAAATATGCCTTTATCAAAGAGGTTATCGACGAAGTGCTGGTGAATAAGGACAAAAAAGCCGCTGTCACCGACAAGGTCGATTCCCTTATGACCCACCCGGTATGGGGCCTGCCCATTTTCCTGCTGATTATGGCCCTGGTGTTCTTCTTCACCTTCACGGTGGGCGACTGGCTGAAAGGCTATTTTGAGCTGGGCCTGGAGGCCTTCTCCGGCGGGGCCGCCTCTTTGCTTACATATCTCCAGGTAGCCCCGCCCCTTATTTCCCTCTTGGTAGACGGCATCATCGCCGGGGTGGGAGGCATTTTAACCTTCCTGCCAAACATTGTCATCCTGTTTTTGGCCCTGGCCTTTTTGGAGGACAGCGGCTATATGGCAAGGGTGGCCTATGTGATGGACGGTATTATGGGAAGGCTGGGGCTTTCCGGCCGATCCTTCATCCCCATGATTCTGGGCTTTGGCTGCACAGTGCCTGCCATCATGGCCTCCCGGGCCTTGGAAAACCGGCGTGACCGCTTTAAAACCATGCTCATCACGCCTTTTATGTCCTGCAGCGCCCGCCTGCCCATTTACGTGCTGTTCTCCCAGTTGTTTTTCGGGAAATTTGCCATGCTGGCGGCCTACTCCATGTATGTGCTGGGGCTTCTGGTGGCTGTGCTGTGCGCCCTTATCATCCACCTGTTCGACCGCAAGACAAAGGACGACGCCCACCTCGCCGGAGGCAGCAGCCTGCTCATAGAGCTGCCGGAATATAAGGCCCCCAGCGCCCACACCATCTTCATCTATGTGTGGGAAAAGGTAAAGGACTATCTCACCAAGGCAGGCACCACTATTTTCATCGCCTCCATCCTCATGTGGTTCCTCTTGAATTTCGGCCCCCAGGGCTATTCTCTGGACATGTCCCAAACCTTTGGCTCCCAGATAGGCCAGTGGATTGTGCCCTTCTTCGCCCCCATTGGCTTAGGGTTTTGGCAGATTGTGGTGGCGCTCATTGCGGGCATCTCTGCAAAAGAAGTGGTGGTATCCTCCTGCGCGGTGCTGTTCAGCGTGGGAAACGCCACCACTGCCGCAGGCATGGCAGAGCTTACCCAGGCCCTCAGCGCCATCGGCTTCGGCCCCTTAAATGCTTATGCCCTCATGACCTTCTCCTTGCTGTATGTGCCCTGTGCCGCCACTTTGGCCACCATTAAGAAGGAATCGGAAAGCTGGGCCTGGACAGGACTCACCGCCGCTTTCCAGATTGCCGTGGCCTGGGCTGTCACCTTTGTGGTATACCATGTAGGAGCGCTGTTCCTGTAAAGAACTGGCCTTTGGGAAAGCATTGGCTGGCCGGGATTTTGATGGTTTCGTAAAAATGGAAAAGGCTACAAATTGTTTGCAAATCCTGGCTTTTTTGCAAGAAACCTTCCATTTTTCCTCTAATTGACAGTTTGTTCATCATTCCGCACAGGAACTAAATCACCCCTGAAAACCAGCCCCTGGCAGCCGGCAGCTTTTGTCCCGCGCTTTCCAGGGGCTGGTTTGACAATTTCCCTTTTATATGGCATACTTCCTTTCCAGCTAGAGCCTGTTCCCCAGGGTTGGTAAAAGGAGATGAATGATTCTTGGATATTACATATATAAAGGAAAACGGGAAGGATATAGCGGTTATTTCCAGCGATGTCCCGGTGATTACAGACGCGCAGTCCGCCCTGGATTTGGCCATGACGGTTAAATACGAGACGGGCGCTGCCAGGCTGGTGCTGGACAAGAGCCTTGTATGCGAGGATTTCTTTATCCTCAGCACCAGGCTTGCAGGGGAAATTCTGCAAAAGTTTATCAATTATCATGTGAAAGCGGCTATTTTCGGGGATTTTTCCCACTATACCAGCAAGCCCCTGCACGATTTTATCTATGAGTCTAACCAAGGGAAGGATTTTTTCTTTGTAAGCACAAAAGAGGAGGCCCTGCAAAGGCTGGCAAACATATAAAATGCAGGATACCGACCAGCGTTCAGGCTCACTTGCAGCCTCCTTTTTAAAAGCGCCCCAGGCCATTTCAGGCTTGGGGGCGCTTTTATTTTCGCACAATATCTGTTTATAGTTAACGCAGTTCAAAAGAGGTAGAATACCTCTTTTGAACCGGGCGGCTCAGCCGCTCAACTTGAAAATCGGGCTGCAGCGATTTTCAAGTGCGTTTACTATACGCGCCGGGCACGCGGCAGCCTTCGTGAGCAGGCCGCACAGCGGCGCAGCGATCCCGTTTTGCTTACGATCCCCGCGTCTTGAAACAAGCGTCACGCTTGCTGCCTGTTGATGGCGCAGAGGATGCCTTTGATGGAAGCAACGCTGATGTTGTTGTCCATGCCCACGCCAAAAATGACCTCTCCTCCATAGCGGAGCTGGATGTAAGACACTGCCTTGGAATCTGCGCCGCCGGAAACAGCATGTTCGCTATAGGAGATAAATTCATATTCTGTAAGCCCCACTGTGCGCAAAGCATTGAAGAACGCGTCCAGAGGGCCATTGCCTTTTCCGGAGATAAACTGGGCGTGGTTGTCAAAACGCAGGGTGCCTTCAAAATCCACCACCACCTGACCCTGACCCCCGTCCTCTTCAAAGATTTTGTAGGCCATCAGGTGGTATGGCTCTTTCACGTCCAAATATTCCCGCCGGAAAATGGCGAACACCTCCCCGGCGCTTATCTCCCGGCCCAGGCGGTCGCACTCCTCCTTAACCTTGGCCCCAAACTCCGGGTGCATGGCCTTGGGCAGTACATAGCCAAAGTTCTGCCGCATGACAAAGGCGGCGCCCCCCTTGCCGGACTGGCTGTTAATGCGGATAATCGGCTCGTACTGCCGGCCTAAATCTGCCGGGTCAATGGCGAGGTAAGGCACCTCCCAATAGGGGGAGCTGTGCTTTGCCATGTAGTTTACCCCTTTGCTGATAGCGTCCTGGTGGGAGCCGGAAAAGGCTGTGAACACCAGTTCCCCGGCATAGGGATGGCGGGGGTGTACCTGCATCTGGGTACACTCCTCGTATACCTTGCGGATATGCTTCATGTTGGAAAAGTCCAGGGCCGGATCCACCCCTTGGGCATACAGGTTCATGGCCACATTCATAATGTCCGCGTTGCCTGTGCGCTCCCCATTGCCGAACAGTGTGCCCTCCACCCGCTGCGCCCCTGCCATCAGGCCCAACTCTGTGGCGGCTGTACCTGTGCCCCGGTCGTTGTGGGCGTGGAGGCTGATAATGGCGCAGTCCCGGCGCTTCATTTTCCGGCAGCAGTATTCCACCTGGTCGGCATAGGTGTTGGGGGTACACAACTCCACTGTATTGGGCAGGTTGATAATAGCCGGGTTTTCCG
>Ga0224748_10128_pt1 | contig 18336 bp, 16 predicted proteins | sample LIM_F_Water_Neg_FD_182074 | JGI IMG/M metagenome (GOLD analysis project Ga0224748, IMG submission 182074) | Enriched cells from gastrointestinal tract of the lab mouse from Pacific Northwest National Laboratory (PNNL), Richland, Washington... | ecosystem: Host-associated > Mammals > Digestive...
GGGATGGTGCTGCGGATTCTGAAAAATCCGGTCTACATCGGCGTGTTGGAGCAGGGGCGCGTGACCACCCCCAGCTATCGGGTGAAGCGGCTGGTGGTGAAGCCCCGCGAAGAATGGGCGGTGGTGGAGAACTGCCATGAGCCGGTCATTGACCGCTATGACTTTGAAAGCGTTCAGAAGGTGCTTGCCCTGGATACGCGCACCAGCGTCAGCGGCAAGGCGGTGGAGCTGTTCTCCGGCATGGTCTACTGCGGCGAGTGCGGCGGGGCCATGATACGAAAAACCGTCCCCACCGCCAAGAAGAAGTATGTGTACTATGTGTGCGCCGCGCACAAGAACGAAAAGCGCTGCTTCTCCCACTCCATGCGGGTGGAAACGCTGGATGAGATCGTGCTGGACGCATTGAGAAGATACATCCAGGATGTGATCGACCTCTCTGACCTGCTGGAACTGACCGACACGGCCCAGCTTCAGCAAGCGGGTATGCGAAAGCTGCAAGGCCGTTTGGAGAAGAAACGGGAAGAAATCGACCGCAATCAGGCCCTTTTGCGCTCCCTTTATGAAAGCCTCGCTGACGGCGTGATCGACCGGGACGAATACCAGGATTTGAAAAAGACCTACTCCCGCCGCCGTGCCGAGGCGGAGGAACAGGCCGAGGCCATCCAAGAGGAAATGAGCCGGGAAATGGGCAATTTTTCGGAGGGCCGGGGCTGGATGGAGCAGTTCCGCAAGCACCAGAACATTGACGCTCTGGACCGTACCATCATTGTATCGCTGATTGAGCGTATCCTGATTTTCCGTGACCGCCGTGTGGAGATCGTCTACCGCTGGCACGATGAATTTCACTGGCAGATGGATTTGCTGCGGCAGGCCCAGGGAACCCTTCCCGGAAGGGAGGCGGTCTGAAATGGCGCGGACGAAACGCAAGGTCAATCCCGGCCTGCCGGTAGCTGTCCAAGCGGAACAGCCCCGCCGGATTTATCAGGTGGGCGGCTATGCCCGCTTGTCGGTAGAGGACAGCGGAAAGCCCGGAGCGGACACGATCAGCACACAGCGGGAATTGATTCAAAGCTACATTGACGGCCAGCCGGATATGCGGCTCTATGACCTTTACTGCGACAACGGACGGACGGGAACGAACTTTGACCGCCCGGAGTTTGAACGGATGATGGAGGATGTTCGCTCTGGCAAGGTAGACTGCATTGTGGTGAAGGATTTATCCCGGTTTGGCCGCAACTACCGGGAAACCGGCAACTATCTGGAACGGATTTTCCCGCTCTTGGACGTGCGGTTTATCGCCGTCAACGACAATTTTGACACGCTGACCGCCGAGCGGACCCAGGACGGCTACATAGTGCCGCTGAAAAACATCATGAACGCCGTTTACAGCAAGGACATATCCAGGAAGATTCTTCCGGCCATTTCGACCAAGCAACAGAAAGGAGAGTTCATCGGTTCATGGGCGGCATACGGCTACCAGAAGTGTGCCGGTAATGCCCACCGGATTGAGCCGGACCCGGAGACTGCGCCGGTGGTGCGTGAGATATTCTCCCTGCGTCTGACGGGGATGAGCTATCAGCGGATTGCCCGGACCTTGAATGAGCAGGAAGTCCCTTCCCCCGGACGGTATCTCTGCTTGAAGGGGGCGGCAAAGTGCGAATCCTATGCCAATTCCCGGTGGACCATAGCCTCCGTAAAAAAAGTCCTGACCGCCGAGGTCTACTTGGGTCACATGGTCCAGGGACGCAAGCGGTCCGGCTTCTCCGAGGGGAAAAAGCCCTACTATGTGCCGGAATCCGAGTGGGTGATCGTCCGCGACACCCATGAGCCGCTGGTGGATGAAGAAACCTTCCGTGCGGTTCAGAAAATGGCCGTAGAGGCCAGCAGCGCCTATAAGGAGCGGCTTGGATGTCATGACGCCTTGGGGACGATCCCCAATATCCTGCGGGGCCTGATCTTCTGTGCTGACTGTGGCCGTCCATTGGTGCGCTACAAATGTGTTACGAACAAGGGAACAAACCTTTACTACGTTTACATCTGTCAAAGCCACTCTAATGATTTGGCCTCCTGCCCCAAGAAGTATTTCCATGAGACGAAGCTGATTGAAATTCTTTGGGATACCTTGCGGCGTGAGATCGCGCTGGCTGAAAATCTGGACAAGTTGGTACGCCAGTACAGTAAATCCGCAAAGGCGGTCAGCCGGGAGGCGGAGGCCAAGAGGGAGATCGCCGCCGCGAAACAGGCTTTCAGCCGTGCGGAAATGCTCTATGACAGCTTGTACCAGAATTACGCTGACAAGCTGATGACCGAGCAGGAATACACGGAAATGAAGCGGCAGTACCGCTCTGATATGGAACAGGCGCAGGCCCGGTTGGATGAGTTGGAACAGCGGCAGAGGGACGAGCGGCAGCGGACCACGGAAAACCCCTGGCTTACCGCCTGCGGTCAATTCAAGGAAGAAACCGCGCTGACGGAGGCCATGGCTCACGCTCTGATTGACCGGGTGGAGATTGATGGGGCGAACCGAGTTTCCATCACTCTGCGCTACCGGGACGAATACAACGCCCTGCTCCGGCTGCTGGCGGCAGAGGGAGAGGCGGTGTCCGCATGAGCGTTATCACCGCAAAATATATCCGCTTGTCCTCGGAGGATGATGATTTAGGGAAAAGCGGCAAAGTTGAATCCAACAGCGTCACGAACCAGAGAAATTTGCTGGACGCTTTTATCAGCCGTACCCCGGAATTGGCGGATACCCGCGTGATCGAGTTCTGTGATGATGGATGGAGCGGCAAAAACTTTGAGCGTCCCGCTGTCCAGGAGATGATCGCCCAGGCAAGGGCCGGGAAAATCCAATGTATCGTTGTCAAAGATTTATCCCGCTTTGGCCGTGATTACCTGACTGTCGGCAACTACATTTCCTGCGTGTTCCCCTTCCTGGGAGTGCGGTTTATCGCCGTCAACGATGGCTTTGACAGCATCCGGCCCACCGATGTGGACAGCCTGGAAACCTCCTTCAAGGCCCTTCTGTATGACCTTTATAGCCGGGACTTGTCCCGGAAGGTACGGAGCGCGAAGAAGTTCCGCGCCCAGCGGGGGGACTTTCTCGCGCCCTTCGCCCCCTATGGCTATGTCAAGGACCCGGCTGATAAGGCCCGGCTGGTCATAGACCCGGAAGCGGCGGAGACAGTACGGCGCGTCTTTCATCTGGCGGCGAGTGGACACAGCGCAGACCAGATCGCCATGGCGCTGAACCGGGAAACTGTGCCAACGCCCATGCTTTATAAGCGGGCGGCGGGCTGCTCCCGGACACGCTGGCCCAGCATTGAAGAAAACAACTTCTGGACGGATACCGCTGTTGTAAAGATTCTCCGTGATGAACGCTACTTTGGTAAAAACATCTTTGGAAAACGGATACGGGACAGGGTAGGCCACACGCACACCGTCAAGGTCAGCCGTGAGGACTGGATCGCCGTGGAGAACACCCATGAGGGCATCGTAACGCGGGAAGAATTTGACCGGGCGCAGACGGCTATGCGGGAGTTTGTGGAACATGGCGAGTTAAAAAAGCGTGATTGGCCTCTGCGTGGTAAGGTTCGGTGCGGTGTTTGCGGCCACGCAATGAGTTACAAGCTGGGCAAGCAAATGTATTTCTACTGCTACACCCCGCGATACAACGATTCCTTTGCCTGCGTCAAACAGGTGCAGGGGGCCGATATTTTGGAAGTCATTTCCGATGGGCTTCGTGTGCAGGCGCAAATGGCGGTGGAGTTGAGCCGGTTGTGGGAGGAACAGCACCGTGAGCAGAAAAAAGACGCCGCCGCAGTTAAGAAAAATCTCGCCGGACTGCGGGAGACACACCAGAGGCTTTCCCAGCAGATCAGCGGCCTTTATGAATCCTTTGCGCTGGGAGAGATCGGCAAGCCGGAATATCTTGCGGCGAAAACCGCCGCAGCCAAGCAGCGGGATGATACCGCCGCCCGGATCAGCGAATTGGAGGCCGCGCTGGAAAACATGGGCGCGGATGGCAGCTTGCGGAACGGATTTGTTTCTACATTCGGAAAGTATCTGGATGTGAAGGAAATCACCAGTGAGATTACGGCGGAGGTTTTGAAAGAAGTCCTTGTTTTTCCTGGTGATCGGTTTGAAATCGCCTGGAATTACCGGGATGAACTGGAAAAGCTGATACTTGATTTACAAGGAGAGCATCAGAATGGAGCATAAAAGGACCTGGATTTATTGCAGGGTCGCGTACCCTGACGCTCGTGCGCTGGCATCTCAACAGGCAGCATTGGAGGCGTTTGCCGAAAAGCAGGGCTTTGAGATCGCAGGTACTACCGCAGAACAGGCCAGCGGACTGGACTTTTCCCGCCGGGGGCTGACCGAGGTTTCTAATGCGGTAGACGCTGGGGAAGTTGACCTTCTGCTGGTAGCAAACCTCTCCCGCTTGGGCCGGGACGTGGTAAAGACGGACGCTTATCTGCGCTGGCTGGAAGATCGGCTTGTCGAAGTGGTCTGTGCCGATGGCATGGTCCCGCAGACGGCCACCGAGATACTGCATGAGCTGATGAAAGCAAGCGTGGCAAATTGAGCGCAGCACAAAGGGGATTCTCCCTCCGGGGACTTGGGCGGAGAACCCCCTCAGAAAAATTAACTCGCTTGCCATGAAATAAAGCCAATTTCTCATATTCGACATCGTTCACGGTTTGTTTACAATTTGTTTTTGTTCCGTGCTTGACATTAGCGGATGAGGGTATCACCGGTATCATCTACCAAAAAGTTCGCTATAAATCTGAAAAACTGAGGTTTTTCCATATTTCTATTTACGTCTACCATATGGAAGGATAACCAAATTCTCCGGCGAGTCTACAAGAACAAAAATCGTATTACAAAAGAAAGGAACGTTATCTCAATGAAACCATGGAACGCAGCAGTTTACATCCGCACATCAAAAGGTGTAGAAGAAGACCCCGGCAATACACTCGGCATCCAGTTGAGCATTATCATGGATTATCTCGACAAGGAAGAGGACATCGAACTTTGCAGCGTTAAGATCGACAACGGACGCACCGGACTGAATTTTAACCGTCCGGCCTTTCGGGAGATGATGGATGAGGTGGAGGCCGGTCTGGTCAATTGTATCATTGTCAAAGACCTCTCCCGGTTCAGCCGAAATCATTTAGATGCCAGCGATATGCTTTTCCGGGAGTTTGCCGCAAAAAACATCCGATTTATCGCCGTCCAGGATGATATTGACCTGCTGTATCTTCGTGAAGAACAGCGGGACTTTTTTATTCCGTTCCGAACGTTGATGAACCAGATGTACAGCATGGATTTGTCAAAGAGAATTTCCAGCCAGCTCAAAATCAAGCGGGATCGCGGCGAGTACATCGGCAGCAACCCGGTATACGGATACAAGCGTGACCCTCAGCACCAGCATCAGCTTATTGTGGACAAGCCCGCAGCGGCTGTCGACCAAGACATTTTTCAATGGAGGCTGGAGGGCATGAGCGCCGACCGGATCGCAGCCAAACTGAATGAGATGGGTATTCCCTGCCCGGCAGAGCACAAGCGGAGATCCGGCTCAAATTGCACATACGCATTTCAGAAGAACGATATTCCTCTCTGGTCAGCCGGGCCTGTGATCCGAATTCTGCGCAACCGCATTTACACAGGGACGCTGGAGCAGGGGAAGACAAAATCGAACCCGCTCCATCCGAAACTGACAAAACAGCTTCCCGAAAACGAGTGGGTGGTGCGGGAGGGGGCGCATGAGGCGATCATATCAGAGGAATGTTTTCGTGCAGTAGGACACCTGCTCAACACAGATGCCAGGTCTGCGCCGGGTGAAGATACGGTCAGCCTGCTCTCCGGCCTCGTCCGGTGTGCGGCTTGCAGCAGTACGTTGACCAGGCAGACGGTAGGGAAGTATATTTACTACGTCTGTTCTCTGAAGCGGGAGCACAAAGAGAGCTGCAGCGGCTGCCGCATCTCGACCGATGCTCTGGAATCATCTGTTCAGCAGAATATCCGGGAACACATACACCAAGTCGTATTGTTATGCAGCACGATTGCCACGGAAGACCTGGAGGACAAGCTGCTCTGTCAAATTCAACGACTGCAAAGCCAGATCAGTAAGGTGGAACAGCTTGCGTCAAAAAAGCGACGATTGATTGAAAGCTTGGAACCCAGCATGGCGGACGGGATTATTACATCGGAAGAAGCGGATGAACTGCGCCGCAGCTTTCAGAACGAACTGAATACATTGAGCCGGCGGAAACAGAAAATCCAGGAGGAAATCCAAAGGGTCGAGGACAGAACGATTCTTGACTGTGAATGGGCGAAGCAGTTTATCCCCTATACGAGCCAGACAGAATTTTCACGAAAAGACGTGGTCATGCTGGTGGAGTCGATTTTTCTGCATAAGGACAAGCGCATAGAAATCCATTTTGTCCATGACCACGAATTTGAATATATCCGGCAGATGCTGGAGTGATTAGCAAAAGCGATGGACTGTATGTTCATCGCTTTTGTTTTGCGCAAACGAAGACCGCCGTCCGCATATAGTTTACCAATCTGAATCAGGAGGTGTTTCATTGAGTACACGGGAAATTATGTTGATATGCTGCTATGCCGAAGAAAAAATCAATATTACACAGATTATCCGGACCTCGTTCGACATTTTTCTGAAAAAGGAACTTCAAAATGTTGCAAATCTGCCCTGTTTTACGGTATAATACATACGATGAATGACCGCTTATCTCAGGAGGTATGACATGTACTTAGAGATAAGCAATCCCATGGATTACCATGCGGCATTATACATCAGATTATCAAAGGAGGATGAGAGCGAGGGTCCGTCCGAGAGTGTCAACAACCAGCAATCTCTGCTCAATGAATTTGTCCAGCAGCACCGTTTGACCGTTTTCGACACCTACATCGACGACGGCTGGAGCGGAACAAACTTCGACCGTCCGAATTTCCAGCGTATGATTGCCGATATCGAGGCCAAAAAGGTAAACATGGTCATCACCAAGGATCTGTCCCGCCTGGGCCGCGACTACATCCTGACCGGCCACTACATGGAGCGATACTTCCCGGAGCATCGTGTCCGCTATATCTCCCTGCTGGACGGCATCGACACCGGGGTGGACTCTACAGCCAACGACATCACCCCTTTCCGCGCCATCATGAACGATATGTACGCCAAGGACATCTCCAAGAAGATTTCCAGCGTCAAGCATGACAAGCAGCGCAAGGGCCTGTTCATCGGCGGCAAGCCAGTCTATGGCTACAAGATGCACCCCACGGAGAAGAACAAAATCGTCATCGACGAGGACGCAGCCCCCATAGTGCGCCGTATCTTCGGCATGGCGCTGGAGGGCGTGAGTTGCCGCCAAATTGCGGCACAACTCAACGCCGAGGGCGTGCCCACCCCGGCCACCTACGCCGGGCTGCCGGTTCCAAACCCCGGTCCCTACACCGGCTTATGGAGCAGTGAGCGCATTTCCGATATGCTGCAAAATGAGACTTATATCGGCAGCATGGTTCAGGGCCGCACTCGGAAGATCAATTACAAATCCAAGAAGTGCATCAAGCAGGACCGCCGGGACTGGGTGGTGGTAGAGGGCACACACGAGCCGATCATCGACCGGGAGACCTTCGACAAGGTACGGGCCCTGGTCAACAGCCGTCGACACACCCGCAGCCGGACCTATGATTTTCTGCTCAAGGGGCTGATCTTTTGCCACGAGTGCGGCTATCCGCTGGCGGTACTCAATCGGAAAAACGCGGCAGGGGAGGATAAGCTGTATTTCGTCTGCCGCACCTACCAGCGGTTCACCAAGGCGGGGGTCTGTACCAGCCACACGATCAAAGAGCAGACGGTGACTCAGGCAGTGCTCGAAAAGGTACAAGAGGTCTGCCGGGACTATTTGCGTGCTGACCAGCTACTACCCGTGGCCAAGCGGGAGGTGGCCAAGGCAATCGCCGAGGCGGACAACGAGAAAGAAATCAACTCTCTCAAGACCAAAATCGACAGCCTGACCGCCCATCTGGACAAGGTCTACATGGATAAGCTCAGCGGCATCTTGGACGAGGCCGACTTCCAGCGCATCTACGCCAAGGTCAAGGCCGACCGCGCCGCCCTGGAGCAGCGTCTCAGCCAGCTGGACCGCCCTGACTACTCCCCTGCCGAACAAGCCGACTTAGCAAAAAAACTGGTGGAGCGGTTCCTGGATACCGCATCTACCAATCGGGAGCTGCTGGTCAGCCTCATCGAGCGAATCGAGCTGACAGCAGATAAACAAATCATCATCAAATTCCGCTTCAAACAGTTAGAATCCGACTAAAATCGACACAAAATCACGAACCGCATCGTTTGCAATAGCCGGGGCGCTATGTTTGTGGGGACGAGCTTCATTTTTTCCTCAATCAAGCTCCGTTCTTCCTCTGTTACATAGAATTTGACCTGTACCGTCCTTTTGCGTCCGTTCATGGTTTTTCGCTCCTTTCCGTTCTCATAGAGGGTTTGGGACACTTCCCAACAAGCAATTTCTGACCGACCGGGCGGGCAGAAATACGGAAAAGGGTACTCTTTTCCTATGCTTGCTACAAAAGTTCTTCCTACTACCTACAACACCGAAAAAGCCTAAAATGACGGACTTTTACAAAAGAAAACGCTGCAATCGCAAAAAAGATTACAACGCTTCTTAGTTCCTATTCAATTTTAGCCGGACAGCATTTATTTTTCCGCACCCTCAACCTCTGCGATCTCCCGCGCCGTGGCGGTGACTATCCGTATTCCCGTATCACTCATATCGTCCAGCAGTGCGTCAAGCTGCCGCCGCTGGGTATTTTTCCCGACTGGCTGCTCCAAAAGGAATTGATCTACCGAGATATTGTAACGTAGCATAAGCTCAAAGAATATCTGTAAGCTGGGGTGCTGCCCTTTATTCTCAATATTTGCAAGGTAACGCGGCGAGATATACATTTCGTCGCATACCTTTTTCCGGCTCTCCTTGCGCCCTTTCCGGGCTGCCTTGATTGCTTCTCCAAAAGCCTTAAAATCGTATCGTGGTACTGGTCTTTTTGCCATATTCATTCACCCTATTACATTTTACTGTTCATCTTTCTTTTTGGATATGTCTACACAGTTCTATTAGTTAGCCAAAATAGAACATATAAATAACCTTGACACAGCGTTGTCAAGGTTATTATAATATAATCAAGCTATGGAGGTGATGAGTTGCAAGAAAGCAGACTGTTTAGAATTTTGTATTACCTATTGGATAAGGGACGTGCTACGGCTCCCGAATTAGCAGAGAAATTTGAGGTGTCTGTCCGCACTATTTATCGTGATGTAGACGCTATAAGCAGCGCAGGTATTCCTATCTATGTTACAACTGGAAGGAATGGCGGCATACAGTTTCTTGATGATTATGTCCTCAATAAATCCTTTTTTTCAGATAGTGAAAAGTTAGAGATATTATCCAGTTTGCAAAGTCTATCGGCTGTTCAATATCCAGAGGTAGACACCATTTTGAACAAACTTGGTGCCATTTTTCAAACCAGTTTAACCGATTGGATCGACGTAGATTTTTCACGTTGGGGTAGTGTTGCGGAAAGCGAAAACAGATTGTTTAGACAACTTAAGCAAGCCATATTTGAAAACCGTAAGATTACCTTTGATTATCACGCTTCTTCCGGGGATAGCTGTAAAAGAAATGTCTATCCATACAAATTGGTTTATAAAGACAAGGCATGGTATTTGTATGCCCTATGTCTTTCACGAAACGAAAACAGATTGTTTCGTCTTTCAAGGATAAAAAACATAAATTTAACCGAAATACATTTTGAACGTAAAGCAGATACATACCAATATCATTCTGTTTTTCCAATGCCGGAGGAAATAGGAAATTTAATAGACTTAGAATTGGAATTTACTTTAGATATTGGGTATAGATTGTTTGATACGCTGGACGATACGGCTATTACAAGGCATGAAAACGGATATACGGTTAAACTCACCCTGCCAGAAAATGATTGGCTATATGATTTTCTTATGTCATTCGGAAACAAAGTAACAATCATTCGACCTAAATCTATTCGTCAAACATTGAAAGCAAGGCATGAAGAAGCAAGAGATCATCATAAAGGAGAATAAGGATATGAATATTAAAAAGGAACTTGAAACGAAAGCAGGTATAGCAAACGGTATATATATCAACAATATTGATATTGACCCACTCACGATTAAGGCAATTATGATAAATGAAGTTGTCCCCTCTGACCCCTTACAGGATTTTTATGGAACCCCCGACGCTGATTATCTGAAAACAACTATCCCTCTTTTGCAAGGGGCAGGAACAGAGGTTACTTCTATACAAGATATATTACAAATGGGTATCTATATCACAAATGCCGTAAAAACCCCAAAGACAGAATACGCTATTGATAAAAGCAGTATTGAAAATAGTTTGCCTTATTTAGAAGCAGAGCTTTCTTTATTCCCTAATATAAAGGTTATTATGCTTATGGGTGATGTCGCAAAGAAAGCCTTTAACATGATTGCGAAAAAATCAACAAAGAAAAATGTAATTCCTGCTGTTTCTACCTATAAACTGCGGAATAGTGAGATTTATTATAAGGATATTCGCATAGTGCCATCATACATAATGACAGGGGGGAACATCTTAATAGAAAAGTCAAAAGTGGCAATGGCAACTGAGGACATTGCAACTATGTTAAAAATAATCAAGTAAAACCCTATAAAGATTTTGAAAGCCTGACAACCACTGTCAGGCTTTTGTTTTTATAATCGAAGAAAAAACTTTTTGAGGTAGGGTATGAAAGCAAAAACATTAAACCGAAATTTTTTGTTACTGATAATAGGACAGGCTTCATCTATGTTTGGGACTGTCTTACTCAAATTTACCGTTTCTTTGTTAATACTTGATCTAACCAGTTCCGCAGCTTTGTTTGGAACAATTACAGCAATCAGTTATCTGCCACCTGTTTTTTTATCTCCTATTGGCGGTATTATAGCTGATCGCAATAATAAAAGAAATCTTATGATTGCCTTAGATAGCCTATATGGTATTATAGCTGTCCTATTAGTGCTTTCATTATCATTTTCCCATGTGCTTATTTTGATAACTATTATCATGGTAGGATTGGCAGTTGTATCTTCTTTTGAAACTCCTGTCGTGCAATCGAGTATACCACTCATTCAAGAAAAAGACAGCCTTATACAATCCAATGCCATTGTTAGTCAAATAAATATGCTTGCCAATCTAATTGTACCATTATTAGCGGGATTGCTTTATAGTGCAGTTGGAAAAGCATATTTGCAGGATGTACGAATTATCTTTTTGGGGTGTGCCATTTGTTTTTTCTCTGCTGCTATCCTTGAAGCATTCATAAAAATACCGCAGATTGCATTGCCCCCAATTAGCAACCCATTACACACAATAAAAAGGGATTTGGGCGAAAGTTTATATTTCCTAACATCAAAACAGATATATGTATTCAAAGCAATTCTCCTAAATGCTGCATTTGTTTTACTGATACAGCCCTTAATTACAACAGGCACACCATTCATAATACGAGTTGTACTTAATTTAAGTTCTGTATTAAATGGTCTGTCACAGGCTTTTATGGGAGCTGCTGGACTTATAGGAGGAATAATTGCCGGAGCGATTGCTAATAAATTCAAAACAGACAAAATCTATCGGCTGTTTTGGATTATGGGAATATCAATAGCTACTTTTGGCAGTAGTCTTTTGTTCAATCTTTCTGCAAACTTGACTTATATCATTCTTGTAATTATTGGCATTATTATTTTTATGAGTGCAAGCATAGCAGGGATTTATATTATGTCTGCCATTCAACAAAATGTACCCGATGATATGTTAGGACGTATCATGTCTTTTTATTCAGCAATAGTAAGCGTTGCCCTGCCCGTAGGTATTTTGGTCTATGGCTATCTATATGAAAAATTTATAAATCATCTTCCTGTTATAATGTTTTTAACCTCAATCGCAATATTAGTTGTAGGCTATATTGGCAAAAAAACCTATCGCCATTTGTAGAATATCAAATTTATAATACATAAGAAAATTTTGTATCTGCCGGACGACGGCAAAGAAAAAAAGCCGTCGGTCAGCAGAGGTCATTTCACACGCCCTTTTTACATGGCGGCTTTTTGAAAAATCAAAGCCGCCGTTTCTTTTTATCTTCTCAAGGAATGACGCGGTATCACTGTTAAAAGCGGCGGCTAAAGGAGGTAGCCGCCATGAAGCACATACCCTATCGACAAAATCCGACGGTCATTGACATATCAAAAAAATCCCGACCACCGCCGGGGAAATTTCTACCCATGAATATGAACTATCTAATCAACTGAATACTGCTTACAATTCCTTTGCGCTTGTCTGCATTTTACAGACGGGCGCATTTTGTATTTTCTCAAAAATTTTTTTGAGAAATTCCCCGAAACCAACGTCCAATTTTAATTTTTATGGTTTGAGGGTTTACGAAAGGGGACATCAGAAAAAATCACCCGCTTTCGCGGCAGCGAAAGGAGGTGAGAACATGAACGAACCTAATCGTACCCAATGGCAAATCCGTTGTGCTTTTAACGGCTTTTGCAAACGGGCGTTGAAGAATGAAGCTATGAACGCCCACAGGGACACAAAGCAGCGGCAATTACGCGAGATTTTTCTCGCTTGGTAAGCCCTGTTTTCATAAACGCTCCTTTCTGCGTCCTCGTTTGGAAAGAGGGGCATATTTGAGGGTTTTTTCCCGGCTCTTGACTTGGAGAAAATGGGGATTTTCAAATAGAAACCGCCCCGACGAACCATTCCTCGTCTGGGCGGCTCCTATCGCATGATTTCCGTTTTTTCCGGCTCTTGACCGTCAAACATAAATTAGCTCATGCTATGTGTTCTCCTTTCTGTTCGGCGGCAGGGGGCAGTTGCTTGGCTTGCTCCTGTTCCTGCTGCTCTTTCCATTGTCTGCGTTTCTTTTCCATATAGCGTCGATTGTATTCTGCTTTTTTTGCTCGGCGGCGTTCCTGTTCCGCTAACGCTGCTTTTTCTTCGTCGGTCAGTTCAACTGCCTTGTGCGGGATGTCCACCTTGCCAACGAAATTAAAGAAAATTTCAATTTCCTGTGTTCTGCTTGCTCCTTTGCCCTGGGCTTGGTGGACGAGGATTTTTTCTACAAACTCATTTATCATGGCAGGGGTCAATTCGGAAAAGTCCGTGTATTTTCTGACAAGGGAAAGAAACTTTTCGGCGTTGATAGTTTCCCTGCTTATGCGTTCAAGTTCCTGTTGGTCTTGGGAGATGATTTCTGTCAAATCGCTTAACTCGGCCTCAAAATCGCGGAGCATTTGTTCAAAAAGAGTATCGGAAAGTCGGCCACTTACATTGTCCTCATAGAGCTTTCGGATTAGGCGGGTCAGTTCATCGGTACGCTTCTCGTTGCGCTGCTTCCGCTGGCGAATGGCTCTTGCAGCTTTTTCCTGCCTGTCCTCGGAAGCGGAGCAGACCTGTGCCATAAACTCGGCTTCATTGTTCAACGCATAGTTGCAAACGCCCTTGATGGCTTCCAACAAAAGCTCGTTCACAACAGCAGTACGAATAAGGTGCGTCGTGCAGTATTTATCATAATGCTGGTTGCCCAAATCATAACGGGAACAGTTGTACTCGTCACGATCCGGACGCTTTTTCCCATTGGGTCTGCCCGCCCAGTCACGCGCGTTTCCGGCCTTGCCCCTGTGGTTATACATCTTTGCACCGCAATCCGCGCAAAACATCAAGCCGGTTAGTGGATTGGCCTTTCCTATGCTGTCTGTCCGGCGAATGGTTTTCCGTAGAGTTTGTACGCGTTCCCATGTTTCCTTGTCGATGATAGCTTCCTGTGTGTTCTCAAAAATGACTAAATCCTCTTTGGGGGTCATTTTGACGCGCTTATCTTTATAGCTCTCCTTGTAAGTCCTAAAGTTTACCGTATGCCCCATATATTCCTGCTTGGAGAGTATGTCGGCAACTGTACCGCCGCGCCATGTGTAGGGGTCTGCGGCATTGTAGTTTGATTGATGGTTTCCCATACCGCGTTGTGCAAGATAGTAAGAGGGGCGCTCAACCTTTTCCATTGCCAATATGCGGGCAATTTCATACGGGCCTTTTCCCTCAATGGCCATGCGATAAATCCTGCGTACTACTTCGGCAGCTTCCTCGTCGATAATCCAATGGTCTTTGTCGTTGGGGTCTTTCTTGTAACCGTAAGGTCTATATCTTTCCGGGAGACCGGATCGAGATTGAATATGTGACACAGGATTTCTTAGGAATAAGCGAACCAGGAAAGGAGGCGTGAGCCATGAATACCGTATTAAGTAGCTACGGGCAGCTATGCGGCTGCCCGGAAATCCTCAAAAAAAGTTGTAAATTTTTTTGTCGTGGGCTTGACATACGGGTGTCTCAGGTCGTGAATCCTGATCCGCTTGACCCCCGCCTCTTTCGCCCCCCTGTCCATCTCCCGGTGAAGATAGGATTTTGTCACCGCAAAAATGCGGTCTGTCGGCTCCACGGCGTACAAGCTCCTGATGTAGTCCTCCATTTCTTCACAGAGGAAAGCGGGCATTTGAATGACCCTGTTGCTCTTGGCGGTCTTGGGGTCGGTGATAACGTCCTGGCCCTTGATACGCTGGTAGGATTTCGAGATAGAAACCGTCTGCTTCTCAAAGTCGAAGTCCGCCGGGGTGAGGGCCAGCAGCTCCCCCTCCCGAATACCGCACCAGTAGAGCATTTCAAAGGCGTAGTAGGAGAGGGGCTTGTCCATCATAGCGTCAGCGAATTTCAGATACTCCGCTTTCGTCCAGAACAGCATTTCCCGGCCCTTGGCCTTGCCCATGTTGCCCACCTGGGCGGCGGGGTTGACTTTCAGATTGTAGTGCTTCACCGCATGATTGAAAACGGCGCTCAACTGATTGTGGAGCGTTTTCAGGTACACGGGGGAATAGGGCTTGCCGTTCTTGTCCCGGTAGTTCAGCATTTCACTCTGCCACGCCATGACCTCTTTGGAGTGGATTTCGCTCATTTTCCGCTTTCCAAAGTAGGGCACCAGCTTCTTGTAGAGGATATGCTCTTTCGTCCCCCAGGTGTTCTCCTTGATACGGCCTTTCATGTCTGCGGCGTAGAGCGCCACGAAGCGCTCAAAGGTCATATCCAGGTCGGCGGTCTGCTGTTGTAGGAACGTCCGTTCCCATTCCAGCGCCTCCCGCTTGGTCTTAAAGCCCCGCTTCATCTTCTTTTCCTTTTTGCCTGTCCAATTCTCAAAGTAAAAGGACGCATACCATGTTCCCTTTGCCTTGTCTTTGTACGCTGGCATTTTCTTCCCTCCTTACTGATTTTCCCGCAGTCCATAGAACTTTTCCTCGAAGTAGCGCCTGCTCACCCGTCCGGGGATGGTGAGGAAACCTTTCTGCTTCAGCTCCTCGTTCATCTCCCGCACCAGCTTGTAGGCGTAGGGCTTGGAGATACCCAGCGCCCCGGCCACTTCCTCGGCCCGTACAAACAGCTCTTTGCTCAAATACAACACCTCCCTATTCCTTGTTCGCAAAATTGTTAATGCTGACATCCTTATTATGCATTCGCATGGTTGTTAATGTCAAGAGTTTATTTCGCAATTTTGTTAATTTTCTTCTTGCATATTTCGCTTATTTGCGCTATACTATTTTCAAAGGTGGTGGAACATATGACAGTAGGAGAAAAAATCAAGAAAATCCGCACATTTCGGGGTATGACGCAAAAGGAATTGGGGCTGGCTATCGGCTTTGAGGAAAAGGGAGCGGACAACCGTATTGCCCAATACGAAACGAACTACCGTGTTCCCAAGAGGGAACTGCTGGACAAGATTGCCCAGGCCCTGCGGGTAGACCGTCAGAACTTCTACACTATTCAACCCGGCTGCGCCGAGGACTTCATGCGGACGTTCTTCTGGCTGGACGAGGACAGCCCCGGCTCCATCCGTCTGTTTCAGCTTGTCCGCAACCCCGGCAAGACGGGGGCCTCCGATGATACCGCCGTCCGCTACAACGACACGGACGACTGGCCCGCTCAACCTCCCGTGGGTATCTACTTCAACTATGGCCTCGTTGATGATTTCATGCGGGAATGGCTCTTGCGCCAGCAGGAGCTACACGCCGGGGAGATCACCAGGGAGGAATACTTTGAGTGGAAAATCAACTGGCCGCTTACTTGTGATGACAGCAAACGGTTTGACAACTATGTACCCTGGAGAAAAGAAAAATAGGGCAAGCAAAACCGCCCTGCTGAATTTGTCGTTCAGCAGGGCGGTTCGCTTGCCCTTTGCAATCATTCTCTTGCGTGACCGGGTTGAAACGAATAGTATCAAACCAGTATCACAAGGCAAAGTGACAGGTCAAAAACCCTGTATTCATGCGGGTTTGCGCCGTTTTGACGGTCACTCCCACTCAATCGTCGCCGGCGGCTTACTCGTCACATCATAACAAATCCGATTAATCCCCACCACCTCATTAACGATCCTGGTACTGATCAAATCCAGCACCTCAAAGGGGATCCTGGCCCAATCCGCCGTCATAAAATCGCTGGTCGTCACCGCCCGCAGCGCCAGCGTATAGTCATAGGTTCTGCCGTCCCCCATAACCCCCACACTCCGGGTATTTGTCAGCACGGCAAAATACTGCCCAATCTCCCCATCCAGTCCGGCCCGGGCAATCTCCTCCCGGTAGATGGCGTCGGCGTCCCGCAGGGTATCCAGCTTCTCCTTGGTGAGATCGCCGATGACCCGGATGGCCAGCCCCGGCCCGGGGAAGGGCTGCCGGCTGACCAGGTACTCCGGCAGACCCAGCTCCCGGCCCAGCTGGCGCACCTCGTCCTTGAACAGCAGCCGCAGCGGCTCGATAATCTCCTTGAAGTCCACGCACTCCGGCAAACCGCCCACGTTGTGGTGGCTCTTGATCACCGCCGCGTCCCCGGCCCCGGATTCGATCACGTCTGGGTAAATGGTCCCCTGGGCCAAAAAGTCCACCGCGCCGATCTTCCTGGCCTCCTCCTCGAAGACCCGGATAAACTCCTCGCCGATAATTTTCCGCTTCCGCTCCGGCTCGGCGACCCCGGCCAGCCTGCCCAAAAACCGTGCCTCGGCGTCCACCCGCACAAAGTTCATGGCCCAGCTCTGAAAGGCGGCCTCCACCTCGTCGCCCTCATGCTTCCGCATAAGGCCGTGGTCGACGAACACGCACGTAAGCTGCGCCCCCACGGCCTCCGCCAGCAGGGCGGCGCAGACGGAGCTGTCCACCCCGCCGGAGAGGGCCAGCAGCACCCGGCCGCCGCCCACCTTCTCCCGCAGGTAGGCGATGGCGGTGCGCTTGTAGTCCCCCATGGTCCAGTCGCCCTCAGCCCCGCAGACCTCGTAGAGGAAATTGCGGATCATACCCAAACCGTTTTCGGTGTGGTTGACCTCGGGGTGGTACTGCACGCCGTAGAAGCCCCGCTTCACGTCGGCGATGGCCACATTAGGGCAGGCCTTGGAGCGGGCGGCCAGAGCAAAGCCCTCCGGGACCTTCTCCATGTAGTCCCCATGGCTCATCCAGCTGATCCCGCTCTCAGGCAGCCCTTTGAACAGGGGACAGCCGGTGTCATAGAAGGTCTCCGTCTTGCCGTACTCCCGGGCGCTGTCGTCCTGGGCGGCGGCGACCCGTCCTCCCAGGGTGTGGGCCATCAGCTGGCAGCCGTAGCAGATGCCCAGCACAGGCACGCCCATATCGAAGAGGGCCGGGTCCACCTTGGGGGCGTTGTCCAGGTAGACGGAGTTCGGCCCCCCGGTAAAGATGAACCCAATCGGGTTCATTTTTTTCAACTCCTCCAAGGGAGTGGTAAAGGGCTTGACCTCACAGTAGACGCCGCACTCTCTCACCCTGCGGGCGATGAGCTGATTATACTGGCCGCCGAAGTCCAAAACGATCACAAGTTGATGGGACATAGGAGTTCCTTTCTTCGCCGCCCGACCGGCGGCGAGGGGTAAATTCTTCTATACGGGAGCTTGCGGGGCCTATGCGGCCCCGCGCCCCGCAGTTACTTTTTGTGCAAACAAAAAGTAACCAAAAAGTTGCTGGACCAAGGTCCAGACCCCTTCATTACGAGGGGATTTTGTTTTGCGCCCGAGGCCAGGTCTGGTTTGTCTAAATTTAGTACCGACCGCTTCCCCGGACTTCTGCGTCTGTTTGGGAGTGTCCTAACGGCAGTCTTCGGGCGACGGGGCCGGAGGCTCGCAGTTTCAGGCGAATCT
>Ga0224748_10129_pt1 | contig 18318 bp, 11 predicted proteins | sample LIM_F_Water_Neg_FD_182074 | JGI IMG/M metagenome (GOLD analysis project Ga0224748, IMG submission 182074) | Enriched cells from gastrointestinal tract of the lab mouse from Pacific Northwest National Laboratory (PNNL), Richland, Washington... | ecosystem: Host-associated > Mammals > Digestive...
TTCCGGGAGCCTCTGGTGGGAATCGGGGGGGACAGCCGCGATTTAAGCTTTCCTAATATGGAGAAGCTGGCCTGGGCTTACGGCTACCCCTATGTCAGCGCCCGCCGCAACGGGGAGCTGGGGGAGGCGATTGAGAGGACCCTGGCCATGGAAGGCCCGGTTATCTGTGAGATTTTTGTGACCACGGATCAGAATTTTGAACCCACATCAGCGGCCAAGAGGCTGCCTGACGGAACCATGGTGTCCCCGCCTCTGGAGGATTTGTTCCCGTTTTTATCAGAGGAGGAGATGGATGAGAATATGTTGATCCCAAGAGTGGGAAAGCAGGAGAAGGCGTGATGAGAACAGAGGAGATTATGGAGACCGCAAAGGATCAGGCCGGGCAGAAGGAACTCATACGCGCGGTGGCCACAGGGGCCGCCGGTTCCCCGGACGGGGATGGAGGGGCGGCTATGGAAACGATCCCCGTGGTGGTCACAGGGGTTACCAGCTTTCTGGGGTCAGCCCTGGCGCGGGAGCTGGCGGCCAGAGGTTATAAGGTCTACGGGATCGTGCGGCCCCATTCCCCAAACAAAAAAGTCCTTGACGGTGTGAACGCGGAGATCCTGGATCTGGAGCTTGGGGACCTGGACCGGATTGGAGAGTATATAAAGGAGCCCTGTCAGGTGTTTTTCCACTTCGGCTGGGATGGGTCCGGCAGCAAAGGCCGCCAGAAGGCGGATGTGCAGCGGAAAAATGTGGAAGACAGTATAAAGGCCCTGGAGGGAGCCAAAAGTCTGGGATGCCGCCGGTTTGTGTTCAGCGGTTCCCAGGCAGAGTACGGGATCTGCCATACGGTTATGAGGGAGGACATGGAGTGCCATCCTGTGTCAGAGTACGGCAAAGCCAAGGTAGAGTTCGGCCGCCGGGCCAGGGAGCTGTGCGCTCAGTGGAGACAGCGGGGGGGAGGGAGAGATGGAATATATCCACGCCCGGATCTTCAGCGTCTATGGGCCGGGAGATCACCCCTGGTCCCTGATCAATACCTGCCTGGACACATTTTTAAAAGGCGGGAACATGGAACTGGGAGCCTGTACCCAGCAGTGGAACTTTCTTTATATAGAAGATCTTTTAAACGGACTTTTGTCTCTGGCCTTTCGAGGCAGCCCCGGAGACGGGGACAGTGTCTACAATGTGGCGGGAGATGGCTCTGGGACTAAGTGCCTGAAAGAGTTTGTGGAACAGATCTATGACCTGTGCGGCAGGCGGGGAAGCCGGGTATACGGAAAACTTCCGCCAAACGCCGAGGGACCGGCTAACCTGATTCCGGACATCTCAAAAATCAGGAACAGGACAGGCTGGAAGCCGGAGATATCATTTGAAGAAGGAATAAAACGTATGCTTGAGATAAAAAATGCCCAAAAGAGATGCCGCTGTATTGTGTGCGGCCACAGCTTCCAGGGGAGAGAGCTGCTGAAGCTTGAGAATATGCCGGCTTCTGCCCAGGACATCCCAGACCCCGGGGAGGCTGACCGGGATCAGGGAATCACCTTAAGGCTTTACCAGTGCCGGTCGTGCGGCCTGGCGCAGTTTGACTGTGAGCCGGTGGGATACTACAGGGATGTCATCCGCTCAGGCGGCTATTCCACCACCATGAGGGAGCTGCGGACCAGCCAGTACCGACATCTCATAGAAACCTATGGCCTGGAGGGAAAGAAATTTCTGGAGGCGGGATGCGGCCAGGGGGAATTTCTGGACATGCTGAAGGACTTTCCGGTGAAGGCCTTTGGGGTGGAGCACAGAAAGGAACTGGTGGAGAAGGCGGTGGGCCGGGGTCTTAAGGTGACAGAAGGATTTACGGAGACAGAGGACACTATCCTGGGACAGGATGGCCCTTACGACGTATTTTTGTCCTTTAATTTTCTGGAGCATCAGCCGGAACCCGGAGTGATGCTGGAATGTATCCGAAACAACCTGACAGATTCCGGCATGGGGCTGATCACGGTTCCGAGCCTGGAATATATCCTGAAATATGACGGCTACTATGAGCTGATTCGGGATCACATCGCTTACTATACCTTTGACACCTTGAGAACCCTTCTGGAGAGGCACGGTTTTTCGGTGCTGGAAGAGGAGGTGGTGAACCGGGATACTTTGTCTGTCATCGTAAAAAAGACGGATGGGGCCGGCAATATGGCCCCGAAAGGCGCGGCTCTCATTGATATTGGCGGTCTTAAAGCCAGCCTTTGCGACATCCCCAGGCAGATCCAGGAGCTGTGCCTTAAACTGAAGGAGGAGGGAAAGACCCTGGCCATGTGGGGGGCAGGCCACCAGGGCTTCACCCTGGCCGCCACAACGGCCCTGAAAGACCACGCCAGGTATATCCTGGACTCAGCGCCATTCAAGCAGGGGAAGGTGGCCCCGGCCTCCCATGTGCCCATTGTGGCTCCAAAGGAGTTTGAGAAGGATCCGGTGGATGTGATTTTTATCGCCGCCCCGGGCTATACGGAGGAGATCTTTGGAGAGATCAGAAAACGGTTTGGACATAAGGTGAGAGTCGCGGCTCTGCGGAGCAATCAGGTGGAGGAGTTGTCATGAAAGCATTTGTTTTGAAGGAGCCGGGGGTTGTGGGCTGGGCCCAGGTGGAGGAACCGTCTCTTACGCCCTACGGCGCTGTATTGGAGCCAGTGGCCATGGCCCCCTGTTCTTCGGATGTACACACCGTGTTCGGCGGCGGTTCCAGAAAAGCCCCCAATCTGGTGCTGGGCCACGAGTGCGTGGCCAGGGTGCTGGAGGTTGGAGAGCTGGTGGAGGATTTTAGGCCAGGGGAGGTGGTGGCGGTGCCGGCCATTACTCCGGACTGGAGGGCCAGGGGCATCCAGGAGCACAATTTTAAACACGCGTCAGCCCCCTTTTCCGGACATCAGCTGGGAAGGAGCCAGCCGGGAGTGTTCGCGGAGCGGTTTTTGGTTCCGGATGCGGACACCACCCTGGCCAGGATTCCCCCCGGGGTCTCCCTGGAGCAGGCCCTGATGTGCGTGGATGTGGTGACTACGGGATTTACGGGGGCGGAACACGCCAATATCAAGTTCGGGGATACGGTAGTAGTCATGGGCATTGGCCCCATCGGCCTGATGGCGGTGGCGGGAGCCTCCCTTCTGGGCGCTGCCCGGGTCCTGGCGGTGGGGAGCCGCCCGGTGTGCGCTTCCCTGGCTCTGGAGATGGGAGCCTGGGAGGTGCTGGATTACCATGATGGAGACATTGTAAAACAGGTTATGGAGCGGACCGGCGGTGTGGGCGCGGACAGCGTCATTGTCTGCGGCGGCACGGATGAAGTGTTTGCCCAGGCCATTGACATGGTGCGCTACGGCATCGGGACCGTGTCCAATGTAAATTATTTCGGCGGCGGGGGAAACCTTCCTTTCCCCAAGTTCTCAGGAGGACGGGGTATGGCCGGAAAGACCATACACACGGAGCTGGCAGAAGGGGGAAGGGTGCGGGTTGAGCGGATGCTCAAGATGGTACAGTACAAGAAGATCAGCCCGGAGAAGCTGGTGACCCATCGCCTGGATGGATTTGACAGGATCGAGGAAGCGCTGTACCTGATGAAAGATAAGCCCCAGGACCTGGTTAAGGTTATGGTGACAACAACGAAAGGGAAATACTATGAAGACCATCAGCATTGTGGTGCCGTGTTACAATGAGGAGGACAATGTTCAGGCCCTGGCAGACGCCCTGAGGGCCATGTTTAAGGAGAGCCTTCCCTCTTACCGGTACGAGATCATATTTATTGACAATGATTCCAGAGACAGCACCCGGGACATAATCCGGAGGCTGGCAGGGGAGGATAAGGGGATCAAAGGGATCTTCAACGCTAAGAATTTCGGGCAGTTTAATTCACCCTACTATGCCATGCTCCAGAGTACCGGGGACTGTACGGTTTTAATGGCAGCGGATTTCCAGGACCCGGTGGACATGATCCCCAAGTATGTGAGGGAGTGGGAAAACGGCTACCGCATCGTCATTGGGATCAAAAAGTCCAGCCAGGAAAATCCTTTGATGTACTGGCTCAGGGGCTGTTATTACAAGATGATCAAGAAGCTTTCTGATGTGGAGCAGATCGAGCAGTTTACCGGGTTCGGCCTCTATGACCGCCGTTTCATTAAGGTGCTGCGGGACTTGAATGACCCGACCCCTTTTCTGCGGGGGATCGTGGCGGAGCTGGGATTTCGGCGGAAGGAGATTCCCTATGAGCAGCCCAAACGCAGGGCGGGGAAGACAAGCAACAACTTTTACAGGCTCTACGACGCGGCCATGCTCAGCGTCACATCCTATACCAAGGCCGGACTGCGGCTGGCCACTATCTTCGGCGGCCTGTGCTGCTGCGTCAGCATGGCGGTGGCCCTGGTGTATCTGGTTTTGAAGATGATGTACTGGGACCGGTTCGCGGCAGGTATGGCGCCTCTTCTCATCGGCATGTGTTTTCTGGGGTCGGTCCAGATCTTTTTTATCGGTCTGGTGGGAGAGTACATTCTGGCTATCAATTCCAGAGTCATGAAGCGTCCGCTGGTTATCGAAGAAGAGAGGATCAATTTTGATCAGGAAGAGGAACAAGGCGATGAAGCATAATGTAGACGTGGTCAGAATCCGGGAAAATTCCATACAGCTTAATGGCTGGGTCATAGGAAAGACCCCTGGGTCCCAGCCAAAGTTCCGGGTGGAGGATGGGAACCACAAGCCTGTCAAATTTAAATATGTGTCCACCAGGCGGGATGACGTGAGCCAGATTTATTACGGGAAGGTGTATGACAGGGATTTCGGATTTGACATCCAATTTCCATATAAAAGGGGAAGGGATTATTATCTGGTGATCCTCTGCGACAACAGAAGGGTCCGGATTAAATACAACGAGGCGCTGATCAAGAAGCGGTCCAGCGTGGCCCACAAGCGGATGCAAAAGATCCGGGATCTGATGAACATGGAGACCGTCCATGTGGCTCTGGATTTCTGGAAAGACAATGGGTTAAAGGCATTGCTGGTGAAATCCATCCACAAGATCCAGGGACTTGACAATGACTATGATTATGGGGAGTGGTATTCTCTCACAAAGCCCCCGGCAGAGGAGTTGGAGCGGCAGAGGAGGGAGGAGTGGGACGATGGCCCTCTGTTTTCCATTGTCATGCCCATCTACCGGACACCGGAAAAATATCTTCGGGAGATGCTGGATTCCATCGCGTCCCAAACTTACAGAAACTGGGAGCTTTGCATGGCGGACGGAAGCCCGAAAGGGGAAGATTTGCGGCGGGTGGTGAGCAAATACGCGGCAAAGGACCCCCGTTTTCGTTACAAAAAGCTGGATCAGAACCAGGGAATCTCAGAGAACACCAATGAGGCCATTGCTATGGCAAAGGGGGATTACATTGTCCTGGCGGACCACGACGACGCCATGACGGAGAACGCGCTCTATGAGTGCGCCAGAGCCATAAAGGAGCATCCGGAATGTGAGGTCCTATACTCTGACGAGGACAAGATGGACATGGACGGGGGAGCTCTGTTTGACCCCCATTTTAAACCAGACTTTAACCTGGATCTCCTCACCAGCGTCAACTACATCTGTCACCAGTTTGTGGTGAAAAGGCAGCTGGTGGACCAGGTGGGAGGTTTAAGAAAAGAGTACGACGGCGCACAGGACTATGATTTTATCTTCCGGTGCGTTGAGGCCGCGGCAGGCATTTACCATATCCCCAAGGTTCTGTACCATTGGCGGTGCCATCAGGATTCCACGGCCAGCAATCCCCAGAGCAAGCTCTACGCCTTTGAGGCAGGGGCCAGGGCTATTATGGACCACTACCGCCGGGTGGGCATAGAGGCGGAGAAGGTGGAAAAAGGGGTGGACTATGGTATTTACCACACCGCCTTCAAGATCCAGGGAGAGCCTCTGGTGTCGGTGATCATTCCCAACAAGGATCATCACCAGGATTTAGACTTATGTGTCAGGGCCATCCTCACAAGAGGGACCTACAAAAACCTGGAGTTTGTGGTGGTTGAGAACAACAGTGTAAAGAAGGAGACTTTTGAGTACTACGAGAAAATTCAAAAGGAATTCCCCCAGGTGCGGGTGGTAACGTGGAAAAGAGAGTTCAATTTCTCGGCCATCAACAACTTTGGCGTCAGCCAGGCAAAGGGCGAGTACCTGCTGTTTTTAAATAATGATACCGAGCTGATCGCGGAAAATTTTATTGAGGAGATGCTGGGGTTCTGCCAGAGGGAGGATGTGGGCGCTGTGGGCGCGAGACTTCTGTACCAGGATGACACCATCCAGCACGCCGGTGTGGTGGTAGGGTTTGGCGGCATCGCGGGCCACACCTTTATCGGGCTCCACAAGGCGGAGAACAGCTATTTCCACAGGGCCATGTGCGCGCAGGATTACAGCGCGGTGACAGCGGCCTGCATGATGAGCAAGAAATCCGTGTTCGAGGCCGCGGGAGGCTTCAGCGAGGATCTGGCGGTGGCATTTAACGACATCGACTACTGTATGAAGGTCAGGAGCCTTGGAAAGCTGGTAGTCTATGCCCCCTATGCCCTTTTGTATCACTATGAGTCCAAGTCCCGGGGACTGGAGGACACGCCGGAGAAGGTGGCCAGGTTTAACCGGGAGGTGGCGAAATTCGGAAAAAAATGGCCGGATATCTTGAGAGACGGAGATCCCTACTATAATCCAAACCTGACTCTGCGCAAGTCAAACTTTGCCTTGAGGGATCTGAAAAAAGAGGGGATCGGGGAGCCTTACAAGCTGGACCCGGCTATTGTGGAGCTGATGAAACAAGACAAAAAAACGGAAAAACAGGAGGCGCGGCCATGAAGGAGAACACAGGCCGGAAGGTGACGGTGATCATACCGAATTACAATGGGCTTTCTTTTATGGAGCCATGTATGGCAGCCCTTGAGAAACAGAGGTGTCAGGATTTTGATATCCTGGTGGTGGATAATGGCTCCACAGACGGAAGCGGGCAGTGGCTGAGGGAACACAAGATCCCCACCATTTTTCTGGAGACCAACACCGGGTTTTCCGGGGCAGTCAATGTAGGGATACGGGCGGTCAGGACACCCTATGTGCTGCTTTTGAACAATGACACGGAGCCGGAGCCGGACTTTGTGGGGGAGCTGTTAAGATCCATCAGCCGTTCCAAGAAGATCTTTGCTGTCAGCAGCAAGATGGCGCAGCTCTTTCACAGAGATCTTATGGACAGCGCGGGGGACATGTACTCGGTTCTGGGCTGGGCATACCAGCGGGGAGTGGGTCAGAGTTCCAGGGGCTTTAACCGGCCTAGGGAGGTATTTTCCGCCTGCGGGGGAGCGGCCATATACCGGAGAGAGGTCTTTGATATCATCGGATATTTTGACGAAAAGCATTTTGCCTACTTAGAGGACATTGATATATGCTACAGGGCCAAGATCTTTGGCTATCACAATCTTTACTGTCCCACCGCGGTGGTCTACCATGTGGGCAGCGGCACCAGCGGGTCCAAGTACAACAGCTTCAAGGTAAGACTGGCGGCCCGGAACGGTATTTACCTGAACTACAAGAACATGCCCTGGCCTCAGCTCGCGGTAAACAGCCTGCCGCTGGCATTGGGGATCCTGGTGAAATACGGATTTTTTAAGAAGCTGGGGTTTGAGAAAGACTATGTCCAGGGGATCCGGGAAGGCTTCGCTACCATGAGGACATGTAAGAAGGTGGCTTTCCGGAGGGAACATCTGGCCAATTATCTGGCTATCCAGTGGGAGCTTATGGCTGGAACCGGGCTGTATGTGTATGAATTTAGCAAACGCCAGATTGGAAAGGCGTGTAAGAGATCAGGAAATTTTGGTTGAATATTTCCAGCAGCTGAGGTATACTATCCCTATTGCCCGGCGAAGGCATGTATTACGGGATACCCGAATGGGTATACCATACCGTATGGCGAAGGCCATACGCCCGCCCCGGCTTTATCGGGGCATGTATTACGGGATACCCGAATGGGTATACCATACCGTATGGCGAAGGCCATACGCCCGCCCCGGCTTTATCGGGGCATGCATTACGGGATACCCGAATGGGTATAATAATGTAAAAGATTACTTTATCTTAAGAGAAATTTAATGTCCCAGCCGGTTTTTTCATGTATAATGTATAAGATATGGCAACACATTAATACTAAGGTGAATTTTCATGATAAAAGCTAATCAGAAAAAGCTGAACCGGTTACATGTGGTTCTGGATGCGCTGGTAGTGATCTTATCTTACAGTTGCGGGTGGCTGATCCTGTTTTTGGGAAACCGCAGGTTCAGTCCGGAGAGAAGGCTTCTGTCTCCTCAGTTTTATTTTTCTGTTTTGATCGTCCTGGTGCCTTTGTATCTGGTGTTATACACATTTTTTCAACTGTATACGCCAAAGCGGGTACAGCAGCGAAGATATGAATTTGCCAACATTTGCAAGGCCAACCTGGCAGGTCTTCTGATTATCTCCATGCTGCTTTTGCTGCTGAAGAAGAACCCCTATTTCCAACAATATTCCACAAGGATGGTATTCTATTTTTTCAGCATCAACCTTGTGGCGGAAACGGTGGAGAGGGATTTGATCCGCCGGCTTCTGCGGTCCATGCGGGGAAGGGGCTACAATCAGAAGCATGTTCTGCTTATTGGCTACAGTAGGACAGCGGAAGGGTTCATTGACCGGGTGAAGGCCAACCCCACATGGGGATACCGGGTTTACGGTATGCTGGATGACTATTCTCCTCTGGGAAAAGCCTACAAAGGAGTCCGGGTCATAGGAACCATTGCTCAGCTGGACTCAATTCTGGCACTGAATACCCTGGATGAGATCGCGATCACCTTAAGTCTTGGGGAGTACGCGAAGCTGGAGTATATCGTGGCCTCTTGTGAGAAGTCAGGAGTTCACACCAAGTTTATCCCGGATTACAACAATGTGATTCCTACAAAGCCCTATATGGAAGATCTCATGGGGCTTCCGGTGATCAATATACGCCATGTGCCCCTCAACGAGACAGCCAACAAGGTGATGAAGCGGGCAGTGGATATGTTTGGGGCTATTGTGGGAATTATCCTGTTTTCTCCCCTGATGCTGCTGACCGCTCTGCTGATCAAGATCACGTCTCCCGGGCCATTGATCTATTGCCAGGAGAGAGTGGGACTGCACAACCGGAATTTTAAGATGTTCAAGTTCCGCTCCATGGAGGTGCAGCCTCCTTCCGCCGAAAAGAGCAGGTGGACCACGCCGGGGGATTCCAGGGTAACGCCTGTGGGGCGGTTTATCAGGAGGACCAGCTTAGATGAAGTTCCCCAGTTTTTTAATGTCCTCAAGGGGGATATGAGCCTGGTGGGACCCAGGCCGGAGAGACCGTTTTTTGTGGAAAAGTTTAAGGAAGAGATTCCCAGGTACATGATCAAACACCAGGTGCGGCCGGGGATGACCGGCTGGGCGCAGGTAAACGGGTACAGAGGGGATACTTCCATAACAAAGAGGATAGAACACGATCTGTATTACATTGAAAACTGGACCATGGGTCTGGATTTCCGGATCTTGTTCCTTACATTTTTCAAAGGGTTTATCAATAAGAATGCCTACTGATGGCCGCGGTCCGCGGCTACAGAAGAATCAGCAGACATGATAAAGACGAGGTTACATGCATGAACTATGAGCATAATGATGGATTTGATGAGCTGCCCGGCAAAAATCAGAGGAATGGTTCTGTAAGGGAAGGCGGGAGATCTGGCCAGAGGATGCAGGGCGGTCCCGCAAGACCGCAGGAGAGAAATGTTCAGAGGACAGGCGGTATAGGCCAGGGGACTCCCAGGAGGCCTCAGAGAGATTTACGGGAAAATGCCCGCATGGAAGAAGATTATCAGGGGAGACCTGTGAGAAGACAGGAATCCAGGCCTCAGGAAAGCTACGGAATGTCAGGGGGCAGGCAGCAGGGGGCGGGCAGGAGCGCCGGCCCGGGAAGAGCGCCTGGGGGCGTCCGCCCTCAGGGGCCTGTTCAGGGGGCAAGACCTGCTGGAGCGGGAAGAGCATCCGGCGCGGAAAGGTTTCCCGGTGATTTAAGGGAAAGCGGGATCCAGTCAGGGCGGCAGCCTGGCAGCGGGAACACAGCGGCAAGATCGTCCGGGACAGGAAGACTGCCGGGAGGAGACGGCATCCGGGGGATATCAGCCCCGGGAAGAAACATTGCCGCCAGAGAGACAGCGGCCGGAAGCGAGGGCCTGACGGCTGGCGGAACAGGCAGAACCAGACGAACAGCGGGAGCAGAGTCCCCCAGGGAGGCTCTGGCCCAGGCCAAGATCCAGCGGGTAAAGCAGAAAAAGAGGAGAAGACGGATCCTGGCCATGATCCTGGCCGAGTGTCTGACCCTTACGGTAATCTTTACCTACGCTTACTTTGCCCGGCGTCTCAACCTGATCCAGAGGGACGATTTTAATAAGGAAGATGTCAGAAACGAAGCGCTTTCTGTAGATGATATAACGAAGATGAAAGGCTACTGGATGATCGCTGTTTTCGGCGTGGACAGCCGAAATACCAATGTAAGCGCGGGAGTCCAGGCAGATGTGAACATGATCTGCTGTATTAATCAGGATACAGGAGAGATTAAGCTGGTGTCCGTGTACCGGGATACGTACTTAAACATTAATGACGGCAATTCCTACCGGAAGCTCAACGCGGCCTACACAAATGGAGGACCGGAACAGGCATTAAAGGCCCTGAATAAAAATCTGGATCTGGATATCACGGATTATGTCACCTTCAGCTGGAAAGCGGTGGCAGAGGGGATCAATATCCTGGGCGGTGTGGATGTGGAGATCACCCGTTCAGAGTTCCGCTTTATCAACGCGTTTATTACAGAGACCGTGAAAGCTACCAACATCGGCTCCCATCAGCTTACCAGTCCTGGCCTTCATCACCTTGACGGAGTCCAGGCGGTGGCGTATGGGCGTCTGAGGCTTATGGACACGGATTATGCCAGAACAGAGCGGCAGCGGAAGATTATCGAGCTGGCTTTCGCCAAGGCAAAGCAGGCGGACTACGCGACGCTGAACAATATTCTGGTAACTACCCTGCCCAGCATAAGCACCAACCTGGATTTTACCGACCTGACCAACCTGGCTCTCAGCATTGGCAAGTACCATATCGGAGAGACAGCGGGATTCCCATTTGCCAAGGGAAACGCCAACATTCCGGGAAAGGGCGATTGCGTCATACCCCAGACCCTGGAATCTAATGTAAGCCAGCTCCACACATTTTTGTTTGGAGATGAGGCCTATACCCCCACAGAGAAGGTGCGGGAGATCAGCAGCAAGATCGCGGCTGACAGCGGCATGCACAGGGAGGGAAAACCGTCTACCGGAAGCGCTCTGGCCACGGACAGTTATGTTCCGGAGACCACCGCCAAAGCCACGACAGAGGCGGCCACAACAGAGGCAGCCAGCACCAGGGAGGAATCGGAATCAACAAGAGAACTGGAGACAGATGAAAACGGCAATCTGATCCTGTATCCCAATATGACAGATGAGGACGGTAATCTGATCGACGCTCCTATTGATGACTGGCCGGAAGACCCGGATTATGTGTATCCCGGCGGCCAGAATAACGGTCAGAACGGGTATGGCCCATCAGGGTCAAACTCCACAAGGCCTGGAGAGACAAGACCGGGCCCCACCGAGAGCCAAAGCCCGGGCAGACCAGGCATCAATGTTCCCAGCAGCTCAGGCAGCGGGGAAGGCCGTGTTCCTGGAAACACAACATCTGAGTCGTCTGAGGCGGACGGTTCCGGCACATTGCCATCAGGACAGCAGAATACGGGACCAGGGGCAAACCTGGGTCCGGGAGGAAACACAGGCTCCTCCTCCGAGACCGTGTCCGCGGGAGGAAATTCTCCGGGAAGGACAGACCCCTCCGTCCAGGGGCCGTCAGGAACAGGGACTTCCGGGGGGAATCCGTCAGGAACCAGCCCCTCGGGAACCAGCTCGCCGGGAGCTGGTTCGTCAGGGACAGGAACCAGTCAGCCGGCGGGTCCTGGTTCCGTGACGCAGCCCACTCAGGGGAACTCGTCGTCCCAGGAGTCATCGGCCCGTCAGACCTCGGCCAGCCAGGAGACCAGTCCGTCGTCAGGACAGAACGGAGCCGGAAGCGGTCCGGGGCCCGGCGGCGGGGAGAGCCAATCCCAGGGACCTCAGGGACCCGGATTATAGGAAAAAGGAAATACTGCTTCGCGGATAACGCGCGGGGCAGTATTTTTATGTACACGGGGCGGAAAGAAAATGTGGCCGTTTGTATGCGGGGCGGAGAGGAGTATGGCCGCTAAAGCGGCCCCGCTTTCATAATTTTATTATATTTCCTTCACATTTCCGTCACAAACCATTGATATAGTATGCCTATAAACATAAAGCAAAGAATTGCTGATAGAGCTTTTAAAAAAGAAAGGGGATAATCATATGTACGAAGAAAATAGAAATCAGGAGTTTGACGGCAGTGGGAATCCTGAAAACCATAGATCAGAAGAGCGTGTGCCGAACTTTATCATGACAGATACCCAGAGCCAGTCAGAGGGTCAGAGTCAGACTGAAAGCGTCAGCCAGAATGTTCAGAGCCAGCCTCATGGGGAAGACCAGATTCAGGGTCAGGAGAGTCATATCCAGGCCCGGAATCAGCCGGAGAACTATGGCCAGGTTAAGGAGCCGGAGAACCACGGTCAGGCCCGGAGCCAGTCAGAGAACTACAGTCAGGCCCAGAATCAGCCGGAGAACTATGGCCAGGCCCGGAGCCAGTCAGAGAACTACAGTCAGGCCCAGAGCCAGCCGGGGAATTACAGCCAGGTCCAAAGCCAGCCGGAGAGCCGAGCCCAAGGCATTCAGCCCCAGGCCTACAGCGGACAGCAGAGTCAGACAGCGGGAAGCCTTAACGGTCAGACTTACTCGGCAAACAGCAATCAGAATGGGGCGGGAAACGGCGGATATTATCAGCAGGGTCAGAATGGGAGCTTTTACCACAATGGTCCGACGTACCAGCAGATGTCGGGGGGCCAGGCGGGACAGCCTCAGGATGAGACGGGAAACGGAGCCAGGATGAAAAAGAGTAAGAAGCCCCGGGGCCTGTTCTCTAAAGCGGCCGGAATCACAGCCGCGGCTCTTCTGTTCGGAACCGTGTCCGGCGGAACTATGGTAGGGATCAATATGCTGTCGGATTCCATGAAAGAGGAGGCTTATCCCCAGGTGAGCCAGTCCGCTATTTTAGAAGGAACGGCACCAGCGGTTGACGTTCCCGGAAGCTCGGGCTCAGGCACCAGCCAAGCCGGCAGTGCCCTGGCCATGGATGTATCCACCATCGTGGAGAACGCCATGCCGTCCATTGTGGCCATCAACAATACCATGCTCTATCAGAGCAATTCCTGGTTCGGGCAGAAACAAACCTACGAGGTTCCCAGCAGCGGCTCCGGGATCATAGTAGGTCAGAATGATGAGGAGCTGCTGGTGGTGACCAACAACCATGTGGTGGAGGATTCCAACAGTTTATCGGTAGTGTTTATTGACTCCACAACCGTGAACGCGGCGGTGAAAGGTACGGACGCGGAGTCGGATCTGGCAGTGGTGGCCATTCCTCTGTCAGAGATCCCGACAGATACGTTTAGCCAGATTACGGTGGCAAAGCTGGGCAATTCCGATGAGATGAAAGTGGGGCAGTGCGTTATCGCCATCGGCAACGCCCTTGGATACGGGCAGTCCACAACCGTGGGCTGGGTCAGCGCCCTGGATCGGGAGGTGACTACAGATGGAGGGGCAACCACAAGAAACCTGCTTCAGACAGACGCGGCCATTAACCCGGGCAACAGCGGAGGGGCTCTCCTGAACATGAAAGGAGAGGTGATCGGCATCAACGCGGCCAAATATTCTTCCACAGAAGTAGAAGGCATCGGTTACGCGATCCCCATCTCCAAGGCGGAAGACATTATCAACTCCCTCATGACCAAGAGAACCAGAAGCGCGGCAGTGGAAGAAGGAAAAGAGGGATATCTTGGGATCCAGGGATTTACAGTGGAAGACAGTATGGTAAAACAGCTTGGTATGCCTTCAGGAGTGTTTGTGTCTGGAATTATTGAGGGCGGAGCGGCTTCCAAGACAGACCTGCGGGAAAAGGATGTTATAACCAAGTTTGACGACCAGACCGTTCGGACCATGTCCGCTCTCCAGGATATGTTAAAATATTACAAGGAGGGGGAGACCGTCACCATGGTGGTTCAGTCTCTGGAAAACGGCCAGTATGTAGAGCGTACCATTGAGATCACTCTGGGAGGAAGATCGACTTTGGGAGAGGATAGATAAATTTATTTTTTATTTGGATTTTCTGACAGAAATTCAGGTCTCGGTCTTGTGCCGGGGCCTGAATTTTATTATAATCAGAAGGTACCCATGTACAGAGGAAGGAGAACCTGTTGTGGAAGAAAAAGATACGAATCAGAACCAGCATACGGAAGACGAGTATGAGAAGATCTGCTATATCTGCCGCAGGCCGGAGAGCAAAGCCGGCGCCATGATCCGGATGCCTGGAAATATGTGCCTGTGCCACGACTGTATGCAGAAGACATTTGACGCTGTCACAAAGGGAAGCGTGGATTTTTCCCAGATCTCCAATATGCCGTTTATGAATCTGAATCTGGGGGACCTTGCCAATATGAAGATCCCCGACACAGCCATTCCGGAGAAAAAACGGATACGGAAAAAGAAAAAAGAGCAGAAGCCGGAGTTGGACATCAAGGATATCCCGGCACCCCACAGGATCAAGAGCAGTTTAGATGATTATGTCATAGGGCAGGAGAAGGCGAAAAAGGCCATTTCCGTGGCAGTTTACAATCATTATAAAAGGGTATTTTCGAAAAATAAGTCCCAGGAGGGGGAGGAAGATGTACAGATCGAGAAGTCTAATCTTCTGATGATCGGCCCCACGGGAAGCGGGAAGACCTATCTGGTAAAGACCCTGGCCAGGCTTTTAGATGTGCCGCTGGCCATCGCCGACGCCACGGCCCTTACAGAAGCGGGATATATCGGAGATGATATTGAGAGCGTGATTTCCAAGCTTCTGGCAGAGGCGGACAATGATGTGGAGAAGGCGGAGCGGGGGATTGTCTTTATCGACGAGATCGACAAGATCGGGAAGAAAAAGAACACCAATGCCAGAGATGTCAGCGGAGAATCGGTGCAGCAGGAGCTTTTGAAGCTTCTTGAGGGAAGCTTGGTGGAGGTGCCCGTAGGCTCCAATCAGAAAAATGCCCTTACCCCCATGGCCACGGTGAATACAGACAATATCCTCTTTATCTGCGGCGGCGCGTTTCCGGACCTGGAGGATATCATAAAACAGCGTCTCAACAAGACATCATCCATAGGTTTCCGGGCTGAACTGAAGGACCGGTACGACGACGACCCGGATCTGCTGGGACATGTGACCAGCAAGGATCTGCGGGCTTTCGGCATGATTCCTGAATTTTTGGGAAGGCTTCCGGTGGTGGTTACATTCCAGAAGCTGACCAGATCCATGCTGGTGGATATTCTGAGGCGTCCGAAAAATGCCATTGTCAAGCAGTACATAAAGCTGCTGGCCATGGATGAAGTAAAGCTGATATTTGAGGATGAGGCCTTAGAGTGGATCGCGGATGAGGCCATGAAAAGGGACACAGGAGCCAGGGCCCTGCGGGCCATTATGGAAGAGTTCATGCTGGACATCATGTTTGAGGTGCCAAAGGATCCTGGCATCGGAACCGTGGTCATCACCAGGGATTATCTGGACAAAAGCGGCGGACCACGGATCGAGACGCGGGGATAGGAGACTCACTCCCGAAGAGAAAGAAAGGAATCATAGAGGTTTAAGGTACCGTATCCCCATTCCTTGTTAGGGTAGATGTAATTGGGATTTCGGTTTGCCCCCCGGGTAAGCGATGATTTTACCAGGTCCCCGCCGATGATGGGATAGGCCCCTGTGGGGTACTGCCTGGAGTAGATGTTGGCCGCGGCCCCTGCCACATGGGCGGCAGCCACGGAGGAGCCGGTCATCCGGATCATTGGGTATTCCCCGGGGACAGATGAGATACCGGGGCCATAGACTTCCACCCCGGGGGCCGCCAGATCCGGTTTGATCCGTCCATCCCTTGTGTAGCCCCGGCTGGAGTGGATATAAAGGCTTCCGTCCAAGTGGTTGTAGGTGCTGACCGTGATGGGAAAGTCCGCGTTGCCCGGGGTGACGATGGTGGTGTAGGGATCCGACTGGAGAAAATAGGTGTCAGGAGACACAAAGCCCTGGATGGGAAGCCACATGTGGTACACCCCGGAAAAGATAATGGTGGGGTACACCCGTATCCGCCATATGCCGGGTATGGGACTGATAAAGCGCAGGGAGGCCAGAAAGCTTCCCTGGGATCCCAGGGCGGTCGCGTAAGACACAACAATGGAGGTGGATTCCAGAGAGAATTTTACAGTGGTCTCATTGTTCAGGGACAGAGGAATCCTCTGGATCACTTCCCCTGTGGGGGAGACAAATCCCACGGTGTAGATTTCCGGGGAGTCGGCCCACAGTTCAATAACCATGCCCTTTTCCTGCTCCCCCACCCGCAGTTCTACCTCGTCATAATCCCCGGAGCCGCCCGCAGGGCCGTTTATCTGCCCAAGGTAGTGATGGCGGAGGCCGGCCTCGTTGCCTGCCGAGCAGACAGCGGTCACCCCGAGAAAAGAGCGGAGGCTGTTGAGAACCTCGCCTACAGGGGACGCGCCGGTGTGCCCGCCGGAATTGGCCCCCAGTCCCAGACAGATCACCAGAGGCATCCGGTGACGGCGGGCAAGAAGGGTCAGATAGGTGATCCCCAGCATGATGTCGACGCTCTCATAAGCGTCAGCCCCATTGGGTATCATATAATAATCTCTGAGATATTGTTTGGCGGGTTTCAATTTTACGATTCCCAAGCTGCACTGAGGCGCCGCTCCGGTGAAATCAGGGGAGACCGAGATGCCTCCGGCGGCGATCCCGGCCAGGAAGGTTCCGTGGCCATTGGTGTCAGTGGCAGGAACCACAGACAGGGGATCGTCGTCAAAGAGAGCCTGGTTGATCTCCTCCTCACGGTATTCTTTTCCGTATAAAAAGGGGAAGAGAAAAGGACGGTTTCCCGGCAGCTCAAATCCTCCGCCTTCTGCTGTCTGATCCCAAAGGCCCAGGATACGGGTGGTGCCGTTTGGATTGCGGAACAGAGGGTTCTGATAGTCGATCCCCGTGTCGATCAGTCCCAGGATCACCCCTTCACCGTTGGAGCCCAATGCCGGCTGGCGGAAGGTAGAAAGGATTCCGGAGGCCTCCATGCTGGTAGTGTCCATGAGTCCGAACAGAGATGGGATAGAATCATAGGAGTGATTTGGGAGGCTCAGGGGCATGGCTTCCTCAAGGGGGACATAGTAGACCGCGAAGGATTCATTGACAAAAGAGATGCAATCGGTGTGGAGGGTCTGGGACAGCTCCTCCAAGGTGGCCGAACTGTGGCGATAGATAAAATCAGCGTAATCCTGTCCGGCTACATTAGCAGTACATGCGCTCATAACTCACATTCCGAAAGGGTTTTTTACATTATATGCAGAAAATGAATGAGAACTCACTGGACGGAAGAAGATAATCATAGTAAAATAAATAGTAAAAAAGGAGACAAAGACCATGGCATTGATATTGTTGGCAGCAACCATCCTATTGGCCGACCTGGCGATCAAAGCCGTTGTGGAGGAGGCCGACCCAGGGGACTTCCCAAGAAAGCTTGAGGCAACCAAAGGCTTTATCATCCTCCACCGGTCCCACAATGCCGGTTTTCCCATGGGCGTCTTAAGGGACAAGCCAGAGCTTGTAAAGGTTATCCCCCTGTCTGTACTGTCCGGCGTGGCCGGAGTATTTCTCTGGCTTTACCCAAGGAAAGGCCATGTACTGGAAAAGACCGGCGCTTCCCTGGTTCTGGCCGGAGGCTTAAGCAATTTGTGGGACCGGTGGAAAAGGGGCTATGTGGTGGATTATTTCAGCTTCCGGGTGAAGAAGCTGGAGAAGATTGTTTTTAACATAGGAGATATGGCTGTTTTTTTGGGAGCGGCTGTTATGTTCATCGCCCAGGTGATTGAGGTGGTCAGGGAGCGATGACGGTGGAAAGATAAGTTGTGATATGAAAAAGCCCTGAGAGTGTGGAGAACTTTCAGGGCGGTTTTTATGTCTGTCGGCAGTAAGATTCTGTCAAAAGGGTGATGGCTATTGACTTTTAAGGGGATTTACACTATATT
>Ga0224748_10131_pt1 | contig 18258 bp, 17 predicted proteins | sample LIM_F_Water_Neg_FD_182074 | JGI IMG/M metagenome (GOLD analysis project Ga0224748, IMG submission 182074) | Enriched cells from gastrointestinal tract of the lab mouse from Pacific Northwest National Laboratory (PNNL), Richland, Washington... | ecosystem: Host-associated > Mammals > Digestive...
AGGTGATGGCGTCCCCGCCGGTGCCGTTGGAGTAGCGCTTCCAGGTCCGGCGGTCTTTGATGCGGAGACTGTCCATCTCCCTGGTGGTGTGGTACCGGCTGCCCAGGCGGCGGACGGTGTAGCCCAGGTGTTCCAGCAGGTCCGGCAGATCCGTCCCCTTGGCGGTCTCCATCTCCTCGTCCGTAAAACGGAAAACAGGGGCTGTACTTTGTCTCGTAGTTAGTCACCTCCTTCTGGCGAAACGAAAAGAAGCCCCCAGAGCATCCCGGTTGTTTGGGATGCTCTGGGGGCTTCTCATCTGCTGTTTGGTTGTTTCAGCCTCACACGGCCCTTCACGCGCTCAACGCGGCGGGGTCACCCTCCTCCTGGGGCTGGGGGCTGCCGTCCTCCGACCCGGCCTCACAGGGGCCGACACCGACCTCCCTGTGGGACTGCTGCTGCGCCGCCGCCAGAGCCTCCTCGATCAGCCCCAGCACGAACTCCCGCTGGGTCAGCTTCTTGCCGGTTCGCTGGGTTTCGCGCTCCAGGTGCGCCTTGATCCGCTGGAAAAGGTCCTCTCCAATTTGGAAGGCCATCGTTCGGGTGCTGTTGTTGTTCGCCATGACTTGGTTACCTCCATTTTTCTTCATTTCGTAGTATTCGATGAGCAGATTGGTGATGTACTGCGCGGTGGTCAGGCCGGACTGCTCTCTGGCCTCGCAGACGCGCTGGTGCAGGTCAGTGGGAATCTGAGCGCAGAGATTCTTGGTGGCTGGCATGGTGGTATCTCCTTTCGTCTGATTGCAACGCAAGTATACCCGAAAGGCATGGCGAAAGCTATTACCAATACCACCAATAGATCATAGACAAAGCAAGCATAACTACCAATGTGAACAGTCTGGAAATGAAAAAGGCCGCCCACAGGTCTGCCTTGAAAACTGGCAGGCTGCGGACGGCCTTTTTGCTTTTTGAACGCTGGGGAGTTCGAGTCATGCGTATTCCCAAAACCTCCCAAATCCGGCGGATTTGCATCTCCGGCGCGTTATTTTTATTTTACGCATCCTTATTTTGTAAATGACTTCATATTGTTCTGAACTTTCGCTGTTTTCTGCTTTTAGTCGCAAAAATCCCGCACCGAAGTGCGGGATTTTTGCCTGCATCTTTTTTGTCAATGCAAGTTGGTGGAGGTGAGGGGAGTCGAACCCCTGTCCGAAAACAATTTCACGGGATTTTCTCCGGGCGCAGACGGTTATTGTGAGGGGCCGGACCCCTCTGTTCCCCTTCCGGCAGGCAAGCCGTCACGCCTGCCGGTCAGGTGAGAGTCATCATGCATGGTACGGTCAACTCTTTCCGTACGCACGTTCACCGCTAAACGACGCCCTTCCTAAGCCGCGGTACTCTCAGGTCGGACGGCTGCGCCTAATCAGGCTGCAGCAAGAACAGTTCTGTTGTTGTTCTTTAATTTATAAAGTTGCCCATGATTAAGGTGGCTGGGCGCCACCGCCCGCTGATCCCGCTTCCTCATCCCCGTCGAAACCGGTACACCCCCAAATAAACCGCCCCCCCAGGTGGCTCAGAACCTGTTTAATATCCCCCTGCACACATCATGGCAGCTGATTTACCGCCCAACCTGCATTAAAACCAGCAATCCCTCAGATTGCTGCGGCTTTTGGCCTCGCCGGGCAAAAAAACTTGTCAATCTGCACGCATCGAGATACGAAACAGGCTCTCATGAAACCAGTAAGCAAGAAAACTGGCGGCGGCATTCCAGACAGGAAGAAACTGTCGGAAACTGATTCCATAAGCTCACCCGCAATGTGGGGCATAGGGCTAGTCTACCATGATCCCTATGAGAAAACAAGTTAATTTTCTGTAACAGCCGTTTATTTCTTCTCCGGCTCAGGATATTCCTCCCCCTGGGTGTCCACCCGGATAGAGGAGATCACCTGAGGCTTTTTCGGCCTGTCATCCCCCATAGACCGGGGTACCCGGGAGATCTCTACCGCCGCATCCACATTCTCCGTAATCCTGCCAAAGGCAGCATACTGACCGTCCAGATGGGGTGCTGCGTCTACCATAACGAAAAACTGGCTGCCGGCGCTGTCCGGGTGCATGGACCTGGCCATGGACAATACCCCCAAGGTGTGCCGGATATCGTTCTTTTCGAATCCATTGCCGGAAAACTCTCCCCGGATGGCGTAGCCGGGCCCTCCCATGCCGTTGCCGTCGGGACACCCTCCCTGGATCATAAAGCCGGGAATGACACGGTGAAAAATCAGGCCGTCATAATAGCCGCTATTCGCCAGGGCAATAAAGTTATGCACGGTATTGGGCGCTTTCTCCGGATACAGCTCCCCGGTCATCACCTGTCCGTTCTCCAGGGTAATGGTAACAATTGGATTACTCATCGTAGTTTTCTCCTTCTCCTCTACCGGTTGTAGGATTTCATGGCCCGGTCAATATCCCGCTTCGCGTCCCGTTTCGCCATGGCATCCCGTTTATCGTAATTCTTTTTTCCTTTGCACAGCCCCACCTCTACCTTGACCCTTGCGTTTTTGAAGTAAACGCTCAGCGGCACCAGCGCAAGACCGTCCTGCTGGGCCAGAGCCTGAAGGCGGTTGATTTCCCGCTTGTGCATCAGCAGGCGGCGGGGACGTACCGGGTCCCGGTTAAAAATATTTCCGTGTTCATAGGGGCTGATGTGCATTCCGTGGAGATAAATTTCTCCGTTTTTGGCAATACAGTAGGAATCCTTCAAATTTAATGTGCCTGCCCGAATTGATTTGACTTCCGTGCCAAACAGCTCAATTCCCGCCTCGTAGCGGTCCTCTACGAAATAATCATGATGGGCCTTTCTGTTCTGTGCGGCGATCTTGATTCCCTTTTTTTCCGCCACCGGTTCTCCCCCTTCCTTCCATGAAATCTCTGCCCTGCGCCGCCGCATAGGGCAGGAGCAGTTCTCCTGCCGGCAGCGCCGCTTTTACTATACCATAGTTTTCCTGTCTCCGCAAGTCGTTTCTTGGCGGACAGTCTTAGAACCTGCATTCACAACCGCTGCACGCCGTCTGGCCGGTCTTTTCCTCGTTCTTCCGGCATCCCCCGATTATGAATACAGGTTCTATAGCAAGCTTCAGAATTCATGACAAAAAAGGAGGGGAGGACAAAGGGCGCAGGGCAAGGCGGAGGACGCAGGCGGGCTGACGCCCGCCAAGGACGACAACGCGGCCATGCGCCCTTTGTATCCCCGAGCTTTTGCCAGGAATTCTGATGATTGCTATAAGACGGCGGCGCAATTGCGCCGCCGTCCCTGGTTTCTTCTATTTCTTCCCTGCCTCAGGCGTATACATCAAAGCCATACTGACTCGGCGCGGGCACAGCAGCCAGCATGTCGTTAATCAGGGCCTGTGCCTGGCTCTCCATGCTGTCCATGGATTTCTTCATGATTGCCGTGTCATAAGCTGTCGCCATCTGCATCTGGCTCATGCTCATGCTGGCAGCCGCAATGCTATCCATCATGGTGATGATCTCCTTTCCTGTTGTCTTCTATGACAGCGCGGGCTTCCGAAGAGAGCAGGCGCTAATCACCTGTGCTGACCTGCAGCGGAATAATCTGCTCGTTGTCGGATTTCTTATAGATATGCGTCAAATCGCTGCTGAGATAGAAGGTTCCCGCCAGCACATTGGTGGCCGTCTGGGCATCCTGGCGGTATACGCTGATTTCCCGGCAGGAAACATCGTCAATCATGACCCAGCCCTGCTGGGGGAAGACCATGTATGCCTTCATATCATCGCCCTCCAGCCCCAGAGCCTGAGGATTGAGGGACGTGAAATACTCCACCTGCTGCGCAATATCGGTGGGCTTGGGCGCGGCCTCCGTCTTTTCCTCCTCCTCCTTCTCCACAATGGGCGGGAGAATGGAGCCGTTGACATAGGCCACCTGCACGGCTACCGCGTATTCCGACCAGCCTACGATCACACGGAGAATCCGCCTGCCGGCCTCCTCATTTTCTGCTGCGGCCTTGCCCAGTATAACAGTGCCCCACAGCAGGTCGGTGTCCGGCTCCTCCAGTATCTTGCGGTTCTCACCGTCTATGACGGCAAAGCCCTGCTCCTCCTCCCGCAAGAGAGCGATATAGCGCGCGGCCAAAGCTGCCGGATCGTGCATCTTCCGGTAGTGGTAGGTGTGGTGAATCTCCAGTCCCTCCGTGACCGCCTGGTCGGTGGGCGCATCGATGGAGGCCAGGACCGCCTCGTCTTCCTCCAGAATCGTGTCCAGCGCGACAACCGCGTCCGCTTCACTCTCCCCCAGAGTATATACCTCCAGAGCCGCATTCTCCTTCTTGCAGGCGGTCAGCAGACACAGGGCCAGCACAGCCAGCAGAAGAACTTTGGTTTGCTTTTTCATGAAAAACTTTCCTCGCTTTATGACGGGTGCTGCATACTGCTGCAGCCAATCTCCCGGAATGTCACTGTCCCCGGCGAATGGTCACCTGGTCGTTGTTGCGCAGCTCCTGGGTAAAGGGACAGTCCGCACCGTTGACCTGCAGCACCAGCGGAACGTCCAGCTTCTCAAAATCAATGCCGGATCGGTCCAGCAGATCCATCAAATAGTAGGCGCTCCCGTCCGCTTTACCGGGCAGCACCAGGGCTTCCCCATTCAGATACAGGAACAGGGGACGGCGGGACACGGGAACATCCGCCTGCTCTGCCGCGCCCGTCCACACCTCCGGCTGAACCTCCGGCTCCTCCGGTTCGTCCTCCGCCGGAAGGGCGGCGCTCACGGTGGATATCACCTGATCGCCGGAGCGCAGCGGCGTATCCAGCGCCGCCGGATGGCCGTTAATCAGCACGCCGCCGGAGTACTCCTCACCCAGCAGCTCTCCCGGCGTCCGCTCCGCGGAGGCGCCGGGAACAGCGGGCGTAAACTCAATGGAATCCCCGGCATACACCAGGGCAGAGGGGGTGGCATCCTTCCCGTTGCACCGGAGGACACAGGGCGTAGCGCTCTGTCCCCGGAAGGTCAGGCGCTGGCCGTCCACCGTGACGCTGAGCGTCCTGCCGGTACGTCCCACCAGATCCGAAGAGGTGTATCCGTTCATCATCAGCAGGTCCAGCACCGTCAGCGCACCGCTGCGGAAGAGCTTGGCAGGCTTGCCGTTGAGCAGAATGCGGTAGCTGTCACTGATAAGCCCCAATCCTGCCGAAACGGCAATTCCCAGCGGCGTGGCATACTCCGGGTCATTCAGCTCGTACTCCCGGGAGAAGGCGCTGATGTCGTAGTTGTTGCCCGCCAGAGCAACCCGGCGCTCATCCATGCCCAGCTCCTGAGCCACCAGCTCCCGCAGGCCCAGCAGCTTGCTGCCTCCGCCCGCCAGGAACATGGCCGAAGGGGGTGTTCCGTTGATGTCGGTTACGCGCTGGGCGATTTCCTGGGCCAGCGTCTTGGCCGCGCCACGGAGCGTCTCCTGAATCTCCGTTCCGGCCACGCTCTGCTCCAGTCCCAGCACATCCCGGTAAACAACCGATGGCTCATTCAGCTGCATCTTCATTCGCTCCGCCGTAGCGAAGTCAATGAGGAAGCGGCGCATCAGCGTCTCCGTGATCTCGTCTCCGGCGGTGGTAGCCATGGTATACCCCACCACCGCGCCGTCCCGGCAGATGGCAATATCCGTTGTACCCGCGCCAATATCCGCCAGAACCAGATTCAGCAGCCTCAGGTCTGCGGGGATCACCGCGTTCAAAGCGGCAATGGGCTCCAGCGTCAGACTGGCAACCTCCAGACCCGCCGCTTCCATCACGGTATACAGACTCTCCACCACCTCGCTGGGGAGGAAGGTGGCCACCACCTCCGCCTCCAGCTGCTGACCGTTGTGATCCTTCAAGGTGGCAAGGGGATACCGGTCCAGCAGATACCCGGACACTGTATAGCCCACCAGATAGGAGCGCCGCTGGCTGTCCTGCTCCTCGCTGAGATGGCTCTCCGCATCCGCCACCGCGCCGCTCTCCAGCTGGCTGATGATATCGCTTCCGATACGGGTAACCTGGGGCAGCTCCATCGCATAATGCCCCTTCTCCGTCCGGAGGGCCCGTCCTGCGGCGGCAACACATACGCGGCTGAGCTTACAGCCCAGCCTGGCCTCCATCCGCTCGGTCACCCGGCGGGCCACCTTTGCCACCTGATCGATATCCTCAATCTGGCCGTCCAGCATGGCACGGCGGCCATGCTCTTCCTTCTCAATGGCCAGGACCTCCAGACGCTCGTCCGCCACCCGGCCCGCTACGCCGATGATGCTGCGGGTCCCGATATCCAGCGCATAAATCAGCGCGTGGTCCTGCTTTTTCCACTCCTGGGGTATATCGCTCACCTCATTCCTAAACCGGTATGGGCAGGGATAGTGGATATGGCATCCCGACCAATCGAGACGCCATATCCACTATGTATTTACTGCAAAAATGGACGCTGCAATCAAAAATCAGTACTTGATCCCGCTGAAGGGGTTATCATTGCTGCGGCCGCCCAGCATGGGAGGCTCCTGGCTGGAGGGAACCTCCGCCCAGCCGTCCCCGCCGGTGGGAAAAGCGCTGCTGCTGAAGCCGCCGCCGCCCAGGCTGCCTCTGTTGCCAACCTTGAACTCGGCCATGAGCTGATGCATGATGTTGGCCTGGGAGGACAGCTCCTCGCTGGCCGCCGCGCACTCCTCGCTGGTGGCAGAGTTGGTCTGTACCACGGCGGAAATCTGATCGATACCCTCGGTAATCTGGGAGATCGCGGTGGTCTGGCTTTCCACTGCCTCGGTAACCTGATCCATCAGCTTGGACACGCCGCTGGCCAGGACCGTGGTCTGCTCCAGAGACTCGGTGACCTTGCCCACCACGTCGGCACCCTCGCGGACGGCGGTAATGGAGTTCTCAATGAGATCCTTGGTGGCCTTGGCGGCCTCGTCGGACTTGCTGGCCAGGTTGCGCACCTCATCGGCCACAACCGCGAAGCCCTTGCCGGCGCTGCCGGCCCGGGCCGCCTCTACGGCAGCGTTCAGAGCCAGGATGTTGGTCTGGAAAGCGATGTTCTCGATGGTGGCAATAATCTTGCTGATCTCCTCAGAGGAGCCGGAAATGTTCTGCATGGCCACGTTGAGCTGCTTGACGTACTCGTTGCTGGCGTTCACCTGCGCGCCGGCCTGGGCCACGCTGGACTGGGCCTCCTCAGCGGAGGCGGCAGTCTGCTTGGAGCTGGTGGAGATGTCGTTGATGGTGGCGGCAAGCTCCTCTACGGCGCTGGCCTGCTCAGTGGCGCCCTGGGCCAGGGACTGAGAGCTGTTGGAAACCTGCTCGGAGCCGGCGGACACCTGGCTTGCGGACTGGGAGATGTTGGTGATGGTGTCGCTCATGCGGATCACGAACTGGTTCACGCTCTGCTGGATGGGGGCCAGATCGCCGGGGAAGGTGGCGGTCAGCTCCACATCGAAGTTGCCCTTGGCCATCTGGCCGGTGGTCTCGGAAATGTCCTGAATGACGCTGTGGAGGACCTTCTGGCTGGTACGCAGGGCGTCGCACATCTCGCCCAGCTCGTTCTTGCCGCTGAACTCCACAGGCACGCCCAAGTTGCCCTGGCTGAAGCCCACCAGAGCGGCACGGACCTGGTTGCTGGGTTCGGCAATGCTCCGGATGATCTTGGTCGCTATCAGCACCACGATCAAGGTTGCGACCACCATCACCGCAACAATGACAACGATGCCGATGGTGGAAGAAGTGTTCTGCTGCTTAATGATCTTCTCCTGTCCGCTCTGGAGCTGGGCAGCCAGATTGTCACCGGCCGTGGCGGCGGCAGCCAGCTTGGGAGAACACTGATTCACGATCATGGGAACGGCACTCTCGCGGTCTGTACGGGCTACCTCAATGATATTCTGGGCCTCTTTGCCCCACTCCGTCATGGTATTGATGAAGGTATTGAGCTGGGACTTGTCATCCATGGGGAAGCTTTCATTAAGCTCCGTAATGGCTGTCTCCAGGGCAGCCATCTTGGTCTTGGCAGTATCCAGGTTGCTCATATCGCCGGAGAGGACAGCGTCCCGCAGGTCCCGGGCGGCGATATTGTAGTCGATGCGGCACTCGGAGGCCCGCTGGTTGGCCTCTACGTAGTGGTCGATGATGTCCTGATAGGCGCCCTTCTGGGAATTCATCATCATCAGGGAGGCGATAATGATCGCCAGAGAAACCAGGATTGTAGTGCCGAATCCCACGATCAGGCTTTTCTTGATGGACATGTTCTTGAAATTCATGATGCGTTTTCCTCCTAATTTTTCCCCCAGCCGGAGTCATGCCAGCGGCGGGTTTCTCATGTGCCGGATGCCCGGCTTTTCTCTCTGCCCAGGGGCCCCCCGGCGAGGCGGCAGAGAAGCCGTGCCGGATGTCATGCGGAGCATTGCTGTGGGTCTTTGCTATCTATGGCAGCCGGCGCGCTCAGATGATGTCGCCGTACTTCCCCTTTTTAACGTCTCCCGCCACCTTTCCGTCCACCAGAGTAATGACTCGCTTGCGCATAATATTGACATACTGGCTGGCATGAGTCGCCATCACAATAGTGGTGCCCCGGGAGTTCAATTCCTGCAGCAGGTGCAGAAGATCCCAGATGACATCGTCATCCAGATTGGCGGTCAGCTCATCCAGCAGCAGAATAGAGGGGCTGTTGAGTACCGCCCGGGCCAGCTCCACCCGCCGGCTCTCCCCGATGGACAGCTCCGCCGGATAGCAGGCCTCCACACCGGGCAGACCGACGATGCCCAGCGCCTTGGTCACCGCCTCCTGGCTCTTGCGCCGCAGTCCGGCGGCATTGGCCGCCAGCAGCAGGTTATCCCCCACCGTGCGCTTGCGGATCAGCAGGCCCTGCTGGCTGACCACACCGAAGGTCCGGGTCGCCCGAACCCGCCAGGGGCCGATCATACGGGCCAGATTGGCCCCGTTGAGGAATACCGTCCCTTCATCGGGGGACAGCTCGCCGCTCATCAGCTTCAGCAGAGTGGTTTTCCCAGCGCCGCTGCTGCCAATGAGGAAGACAAATTCCCCCTGCTCAATGGTCAGGCTGATGTTTTTCAGCGCGTAAACTGCACGCCGCTCCTCAATATAACGCTTTCCTACTTGTTCCAGACGAAGTTCCGCCATGCCGCGGCGCCGCCTCCTGTTCTTGCAAGCGCGCCTGTTCCGCCGGCCCCGGCCGGCGGAACAGTCACGGCTCTTTACTTGTGATAAAAGGACTGCTCTCCCGCCATCCGCACACTGGTCCGGCGGTCCAGCTCCACCACCTGTTCCAGCAGGCGCCGGGTCTTGCCCGCCTGTTCCAGGAAGATGCGCTCACCGTCCTCTCCGGGGGACTGCTCCCCCCGGCGCAGGGCCTCCGCTCTGCTCCGGTCCTCCTCAGTGAGGGCGTTCAGGCGGGCTTTCTCGCTGCTGTCCACCTCTGCCAGCTGCCGGATGGGGTCCTGCCGCATGGCCACCAGCATCCGGGCAGACACCTGGTCGTTGCGGTCCAGACATTCGGCCAGCTGCCGGGTCAGGTCCTGCACCTCGGTAAGGTAATTATACTTCTTTCGCTCCAGAACTGTCAACTCCAACCAATCATCCCGGGTCATATCTGCTGCCCATCCCTCTCCTGAGGCACGCCGCTGTTTCTCTCAGCGACATGGAAAGCGTCCCGCATGTCTGCCAGCAGGGGCCGCAGCTGCTCCAGCTCTTTTTTGTTCCGGCCGATCTTGATGCGGCCCAGCTGGTAAGTGAAGTATTCGTACATGCGGCTGAGATCCCGACTGATGGGATACTGGCGGTCCAGCGTCTCATCCAGGTAATTGACAATGTCGGTACACCGGTCAACAGCGGCTTCAAAGGCGGGAAAATCCTCCTTGTCCAGAGCGATGGAGGCCATCGTCGCACGCTTGACCAATTCGTCATACAGCAACAGCAGCAGCTCGCCGGGCGTCATAGACCCCACGGATTGCTGTTTATACTGCTGATAGCCTCTCCTATCCATACGAGGCGCCGCTCCTTTCTGTCATCCGGGTACCTCAGCCGCCCATCAGGCCGGCCAGCGTGGAACTCTGGGAATTCATCTGATAGATCAGGGTCTCCAGCTTGCTGAACATGCTGGTGTACTTATCCACCTGAGTACTCAGCTTATCCTGCCACTTCTCAATTTCCGTATTGATATCATCAATTTGATCCTGCCAGGTATTGCTCATCAGCGTCAAAGAGCTGAGGGGCGTACCAGCCTGCTGCACCAAAATACCCTTTGTGGCGCCGGTGGTGCTGCCATAGACATCCAGATGGTTCTTCAGCTGCTGCATGATGCCGTTGGTTCCGCCACTGCTCTCGGCAGTGCGGGTAAACATATCCGTCACTGCATCGGGATCGCTTTCGAGCATGGAGCGCAGCTTGTTCTCGTCCAGTGTGACGGCCGCCGAGCCATCCGTGGAGGAATAGGAGAGATTGATGCCCATCTGGCGCATCAGGGCCTCATCCGCGCCGCCGGGAGCGAATACAGAGCGCAGCTTGTCGTACAGGGAGGAGAGATTACGGTCCGCGAAAAGAAGGCCCTGCTTGGCTTTCTCCTCGTACTTCTGGATGGCGCTCTCGCTCATGCCGGCCTTGTCCTCGTCAGTGAGGGGTTCATAGCTCTGGAAGGAGCCGTTGGACTTGTAGGGCAGCGTGGCATACTGCTTACGGACCTCCGCGAGCATTTCATTGAAGTCCGTAATCATGGACTTTACCGCCTCAACGATCTTGTCGGAGTCGGTGCTGCGCTGGAAGGTGACGGCCTCGGTCATTTCCCCGCCGTTTGCCGCGATATCCTCCTTGGTATTGAAGGTATCCTTCAGGGTCAGAGTCAGTCCGTCCAGGCTGAAGCTGTTGGAGCCTCTGGTCATGTCCATCGCTTCGCCGTTGATTACCACGGAGAAAACAGCGTCCTGACCGGGGGTATAGGCGTTCTTAGGCGCATATTTATCGTTGAACTCCAGCTTCGAGGGTCCCATGATATCATCATTGAAGGACATGTCAAAAGCGATCTTTTCACCGCTCTTATCGGTTATTTCCAGCTGGCCCGAGAACTTGTTGTAAGCGGCGGAAAATCCGTTGCTTGTGATGGTCTTGTTCAGCTTTTCGGCGACATCCTCAATCTTGTCGTCCTTCCCAACCGAGACTGTCCAAGCGAATTTGTCGAATTTGAACTCAACCTCCTGGCCGTCCTTCATCCAGGACGCGCCATAGATTTCGCCGAACGTGGCCGTACTCTCTTCACTGATCGCGGTCGATCCAAACAGGGTCTCCGCCAGGCCTTCGCCCATTTTGATCTCATTCTCCGAGCCGGTGTCCTTGCTGGTGAAGGTGAACTTCCGGGTGGTCTGGGAGTAGCCAACCTTTATGCCGGCCTCGCTGTTGCCGTTGATGTCGCTCATAATGTCGGACAGCTTGGTGCTTTTGCTGTAGTTCCCGATGGTGACGCCGTTGAGCTTGAACGCAAACAGCTCGTTGCCGTCCTTGTCGATAAGGTTGCCCTTTTCATTCACCGGATTGCCGAACAGGTCCACCAGCTTGCCGTCCTTCTCGATGGGACCGCCCCTGCCCTTGACGGCTTCGAGGCCATCCCAGGCGCTGTCATCCATCAGCTCGCCCAGGGTCTTGCTGGTGTTGAGGTAGTTGGTGGCCACGTTGCCGATGCCCAAGGCCTTGCCCACGTCGGAATTGATGACCAGGTCGGAGTTTGCCTGGGACTTGAACTTCAGCTGCAGGCTGTTGGGATCCGGGTTGCCATCGGCATCCTTTGCCTCATTGGTCACGGTGATCTTACCGACGCCGAACTCCTTATCCAAGGCGGCCTGCACGGCCTTAGCATAGCTTTCCCCGGTCAGCGGTTCCTCTTTGCCATCGCTGTTCACCAGGATGTAGCCGTCATCCTTGCTCTTGATGGTGGGCAGCTTGATGGTTTTGGTTTTCCCGTCCAGGGCGACATTCATCGTTGCGCCGGAAATGTAGCTGCCGATTTTCTCCGTCTTGGTCAGCTTGGTGCTGTCACTGACGGAGAAGGATGCGGGCTTCTTCTCATCCGCCTCTTCCAGATCCAGGCCCAGCGTATCCTTCACGCTGTCGCTGGCCCCGGAGATATACACCTCGTTGCCGCCGGTAGACTTGTCCTTGAAGGAGATCTTGCCGCCCGACACATCGACGCCAATCAGTTCGCTGGCGGACTTGGTCTCGCCGCTGGAGAGGGTGATCTTGGCATCGCCCAGCTTCTTCTCGATCATCTCTCCCAGCTTGGCCGCCTTCTCGCTGGCGCTGAGGTTGTTGTCAATCATGTCCTTGCTGGGATCGAAGACCACGCTGACAGTCTTACCACCGTACTTCAGGGTCAGGGAGCCGGAGAGCGTGCCCGTATCGAAGTTATCATCAAACTTGATGGCCTCCTCCGCCGACAAGGAGAAATCGTCGCTGACGCCCTTGAGGCTGCTGGCCGTACTGTACCGGGCGGAGGTTGCCAGCTGCTTGACGCTGGTCAGCTTGATATCGCTATCGGTGCGGCCGCTGGCGCTCACCTTGTCCTTGTTTGCTCCCATAGTCGCCACCTTGATGGCGCTGTTGAAGAAGGAGGCGCTCATCAGGTTGGTTGCGGAGCTGTAGGAGGTATACTTGCTCCCGAAGCTGTACATCTTATTGATGATGCTCCGGTAGGCCTCCTGCTTCCATTCAATTTTGGTTGCCTTATTGCTCAGATTCTGAATCTTGGTTTGGTAGCTCTGTACCAGGCCCTCGATCATGCCTTCCGTATCCAGGCCGCTGGCCAGGCCGCTGATAACATTGGCGCTGTTATAAAGGCTGCTGGTCATATTATTGCCTCTGACGCCGCCGATAGATGCCATGTCAATCTCCCCTTTATGAAAAAAGTCAGAGTAATCTTTTTGAAATTTTGCAGAAAAAGAGAATATCCCTCTGTACTTTTTTATCGTCACGTAGTATAGTAAAGTTAAGAGCCGCTGAAAAGATTTTGCAGAGTGGAGGGGATATTTTGTCAGCTGTTATCACAATCACCAATCAAAAGGGCGGCGTGGGAAAGACCACCACGTCCTGCGCTCTCCTGGCAGGCCTGCAGCAGATGGGCCGCCGGGTGCTGGGCGTGGACCTGGACCCCCAGGGGAGCCTGGGCTTCTGCCTGGGACTGGATATCGACAACTGCGCCACCGTCTATGACGTTATGAAGGGAACCCGCCCCATCCGGGAGGTCATCGTTCCCTCGGAATGCGGCGACATTCTGCCCAGCAATATTCTGCTGAGTGCCGCCGAGCTGGAATTCAACCGCCCTGGGAGGGAGTTTCTCCTGAAAAACGCGCTGTCGGAGGTCCAGGACGACTATGATTATATTATCGTCGATACGCCGCCGGCTCTGAACGTGCTGACGGTGAACGCCTACGTGGTCTCCGACGGACTGGTGATCCCCATGGCCCCGGAAATTCTCAGCCTGCTGGGCGTTGCCCAGATCCGGGAAACCATCGATACGGTCCGCCGGTGCTACAATTCCCGGCTGAAGGTGCTGGGCATTCTGCTCAATAAGTACAACCAGCGCTTCACCCTGAACCGCGAGGTGCTGGACATGGCCGGCCAGATCGCCGCCCAGCTGGATACCACGGTTTTCGACGCCAAAATCCGCACCAGCGTCTCGGTGGCGGAAGCTCCCGCCCACGGGGAGAGCGTGCTGAGCTATGCCCCGGCCTCTAAGCCCGCCGCGGATTTCCGCGCCCTCATTGACGAGATTGTCCGGGAGCTTCCTGTTCTTCAATAGTTCCGGAAAAAGAGCCGGAGAAACCGTCAAGAAACTTCCTAAGGAGAGATCATATTCATGGCTACCGCAAAGAGAAATGCCAAAAGCAGCAAAACTGCTCATGTATTGAATCTGCTTGCGCCGGGCGGGGAGAACGAAACCATTCGTCCTCCTGCCGTCTCCCAGGCCGAACCGTCAGCCGCGCCGGGAGAGGACGCGCTGGACGCCGCCGTTCCTGCCGAGGCCGCCGTTTCCCGTCCCCTGGCGCCGCCTATTCTGGAAGTAGCCCGCAGCAACGATGAGCAAGTTTCGCTGCAAATCAAGGATGCTTTGGAGAGCGAGCTGCTCTCCGCGCTTGGGGACATGCCCGGCTCTGCCCCAGCAGAGCCGCAGGCTGTTTTTGCATCTGAGCCGGAGTCCGAGCCCGAACCTGAACCTGAACCTGAACCTGAACCTGAACCCGAGCCCGAGCCGGAAGCCGAACCCACCACTGACCGCCAGCCCGCACCCAACCCAAACGATCTTACGGTCATGAATGTAATGGAGGCCCTGGTAGAGGAAAAGGCCCCCCGGTATATTAAGATGTTTGGGCTGTGCCCCTGCGAACGCTGTGCGGCAGATGTGAAAGCCCTGACGCTGACCAATCTCCAGCCTGCGTACATCGTCCGCCGCCGGGCAGAGGCCCACGCCATGCTTACCGTCTACGAGAGCCGCTACAACAGCACGATCTTTGCCCAGCTGACTCGCGCCTGCAAGATCGTCATGGACAGCCCCCGGCATGACCGTGAATCTTCCCTTCTGTAGGCGGCTTCTTCGCTTTCGCGCGGAAAAAGGCCGAACCCTGTTTGGGGTTCGGCCTTCCGCTTTTGATCGAAGTCAATTACTCTTCCGCCGCAGCTGCGCCCGTACTCATGAGCTGCTGCCAAATCTGGTTAACGCTGTCAAGACACTGGAAGTAAATCTCCGGCAGCCGGTCCATAGGCAGCCCAAGCTCCTCACCCAGGCGGTTGATAATGGACCAGTCCGCCCGCTCGTAGGCCAGGATCAGATCATACAGCATTCCGCAGCGGCCCGTATGGTTGAGCAGCGCCTCCTTGATGTATGTGGAAATGGCAACCTCCGCCAGAATATCCTCCAACGGAGCGGCAATCAGGAACTGCAAGGTAGAGAACATTCCCATCAGATAGGCGTCGTTGCGGTTGATGGGCATATTCTTGGCATACCGCATCAGCTCGCTGGCAAAGCTGGCCCGGGTGAAGGATAGCTTCAGCATCTCCTCCTGATTCTCGTCCAGCTCCCCCTTTTCGGTGCTGCATCCCATCAGATAAATCCACTGACGCAGCTGTCCCAGGCCCAGAATGGTCACCGCCTGGTGTACGCTGGTGGCCCGGTTGCGCAGAGCGAAATACGCGGAGTTCACAATCCGCAGCAGGCTGTAGGTCAGCGCCGCGTCCATGGAGATGATCTCCTCGATTTCTCCCACCTCCGGCTCATCCTTGGTGATGGCCACCAGCAGCCGGAAGAAATTGCTCTGCAGATAGCTGCTGGAATGAACGGCGGTAAACATCTGCTCGGCGGCATAGCGTCCGGACATCGCGTCCGCTCCCAGGATAAACGCCTTCTGATACAGGTCCTCGTCATCCACGCCGGTCACAATGCACTTCTTGCCCATGCTGTGAACCATCTCCGTCAGCCGCTTGACACTGCTGTCCTCGGCGTGGTGGAGATCCACCATCACATAGTCAAAATGGCGCAGATTGGAGATATAGCGGGGCGCGAACTGAAAGTCCTTCACCGCGATCATGTATCCCTCCTGGTGGTAGCGCTCCAGAAAACGCATGGCCAGCGGGTGAATAATGGCGCTCTCGGACACCTCAATCACCAGATCCTCCGGAGCAAAGAGCTTCGGGGTGTTTTTCATCAGCAGATTGGTGGTGAAGGTCATGAAATTCAGTCCGCCCTTCAAGGTCTTGTCTCCGGCCTGCGTGAGGAAATTATAGATGGTCTCCGCAGCCAGGAAATCCTGACCGTTCTCCTCATTATATCCGTAGTTCTCGCCGGTATAGCGGATCTCGTACCCCAGGATCGAGCCCTTGAGGTCCTTGATGGGCTGGCGGACAATATATTTGGTCTTTGGGATTTTGGCCATAGCGCGCTATTCCTTCCTATCTGTTCTGGGAAGCAGACTGCTCCAGCAGGTGATCCATCACGTCCACCAGATGCCCGATCTCCGGCTTGGTCAGCTGTTCGTCGGCACCCAGCTGCCGGCCCTTGATCCGCATCTCCTCACTGATGAGGGAGGAGAAGATGATGAGAGGAATGTTCTTGAAACGGGGACTGTCCTTCACCAGTTTGGTCAGCCTGTGTCCGTCCATCTGAGGCATTTCGATGTCGGTAATAATCAGCGCCGCCTGCCGGCTCAGGTCGCCCTCCTCGGGAAGCTCGTTGAGTGCCTCCCACAGCTCCCGGCCGTCGGGGAAGATCCGCAGATTGACATAGTTGGCCTTCCGCAGGGAGTCCCCGATCATCTTGCTGAGCAGGATGGAGTCCTCCGCTACCCAAATGGGCTTTTCATTCCGGTCCCGGGGCCCTAGGTTCTCCACCTCGGACACCTGAATGCTGGTTTCCGGGGCGATTTCCGCTACAATGCGCTCAAAGTCCAGAATGGTCACCAGCTCCCCGTCGCATTGGGCAATGCCGGTAGCCACGCCTTCAGCGCCGCCGGAGACGGTTTTGTCCGGCTTCTGGATGTCCGTCCAGGATATCCTGCTGATCCGGTCCACCGTATGAACCCGGAAGGCAATGAACATTTTGTTGAAATTGGTAATGATAAAAATATCCTTCGGCTTTTTCTCGCTCTCCACGCCCAGATATCTGGGCAGGTCCACCACCGTCAGCACCGCGTCCCGGGGCTTGAAAATTCCCTCCACCGCCGGATGGGCATGGGGCATGGGCTTTACCGGCTCGGAAATCATAATCTCGCGGACCTTGGCCACATTGATACCATACAGATTCTCTGCGATGGTAAACTTCATGATCTCGATTTCGTTGGTACCGGACTCCAGCAGGATCCGGCTGTTTTGTGTATCAGCCATTTTCTGACACTCCCATCTCTTAAATTTTGCCCTCAGTCTCGCTCAGAAAAGGATATCCTGCCGGCCATAGGACTTGATACACCCCTGACCGCTGGCCACATCAAAAAGCAGCGTACGGGCCACCGTGCCGCCCACATTCTCCGCCAGCAGGCGAATGCCCTCCTGCCGCAGGATGGTGTGGACGCTCTCGATATTCCGCTGTCCAATATTTCCCAGGCCTCCGCCCTTGACCTCAAACATTTTGGCTCCGCCTGCTATTTTTACCGTAATCCGGGATTTCAGCGCCCCCTGAGACGTCATCTGCCGCACAGTCTCCCGGATGCCGGTGTCCGCATACTTGAATGCGTTCTTTCGTCCTGCTTCCATATTCATCGGCAGCATCACATGCAGCAGCGCACCGAGATGCAGCGCCGGATCCTGAAAGCAAAGTCCGATACAGGACCCAAGGGCGTAGGTAATCAAAATCCCAGAGCCCTTGGCCATTTTCATATCCGCAATTCCGACAGTAATTTTATCGTTCATTCTGTAACGCCCAGCTTTGCTAATAAGAAATTAAGGGACCTCACATCAGGCGAGAGCAGCAGGTGGCAGGGGACCTGCTGATTATCACAGATAAAATTGGCTCCAATGGTCATAAGGTAGTCGCTGGTTCCTCCGTACATCGCCATGGGCACCGCCAGGATGGCGCCCTGCATATCCACCGCAAAGGCGGGGACCGTCAGGTTGACCGAAATGCCGGACAAGCCCGAAAGCGCGTTGATAAATGTGGAGATCAGGATATTGCCCACTTCGATCAGGGTAGACTTGCTCAGCTCGTCCAGCTCTCCGTAATCCTTCACAGGGGCGCCCAGCATCGTCTCCAGCACCAGGTTTATGAACTCCAGCTTCTGCACAGACAGCATCACGCCGCTCATCTGACCGCCCATGCCCACCAGCACGCCGGCCGTTACGGCCTCCGGGCCGCCGATCCAGTCGATTGCCTCGTTGTAGCCCATGATCCGGACCTCCGGCAGGGTGATGCGCACCTGCTGCTCCAGCAGCTGGCCCAGAGCGGTAGCCGCGTTGCCGGTGCCGATGCTGCCGATTTCGCGCAGCGTATCCAGCTCCAGGGAATTCAGCTCGTCAAAGCTCTTGATATTCATATCCGTCCTCCAAATTACCCGCGCAGGCTGTTGAAGGTGCTTTCAATTTCATCGGACGTAATCACCATCTTCAATGCGTAGCTGAACGCCCGCTGGGATTCGATCACCTTGATGAACTCCTGGGTCAGGTCCGTATTGGACATCTCCAGCAGCCCCTGCTTGACCTCTCCGGTGCCCAGGTACAGCTGGCCGTTGAGATCCGTAGCCAGCAGGCGAGAACTGTCGGCGTGCTGCATTCCGTAGT
>Ga0224748_10132_pt1 | contig 18125 bp, 20 predicted proteins | sample LIM_F_Water_Neg_FD_182074 | JGI IMG/M metagenome (GOLD analysis project Ga0224748, IMG submission 182074) | Enriched cells from gastrointestinal tract of the lab mouse from Pacific Northwest National Laboratory (PNNL), Richland, Washington... | ecosystem: Host-associated > Mammals > Digestive...
CCGGGCCGGTATCAGTGTTCCGGACTCCATGGGACGACTGCAGGTTCCCAAGCTTTTTCTGCAGCCTTTTGTGGAAAATGCGATTATACACGCATTCAAGGATTATCAGGAGGACGGCGAGATACGGATTTTTGCCGAGGAGGAAAAAGAGGACTTTGTTTTTTTTGTGGAAGATAACGGGTGCGGTATTTTGCAGGAAAAAATAACGGAAATTTTCGGACAGAAAAACAATTCCATAGGCATTCAAAATACAGATAAGAGGCTCAGGATGATTTACGGGGAAAAGTATGGGGTTTCCATCAGTTCTCAGGTAGGAGAGGGGACTACGGTATTTATCCGGATTCCTGACAGCAGGAAAAGATATAAAATTAATTGATATTTTGGCGGAAAGAGATATAATATTATTACGAGAAAACAGTAAGGTATAAAAGGCGGAAAAGACAGAAGATGGAGTGTTTTGGGCTTTGTTTATTCGATTGCCGAAAACTGGCGGCAGGTGTGCATATATTGTCCCAGATGGTGTTTTAGTTCAAAAGGTATAGATGAATTTGGAGGGAATGCTGTAGGAATGTTATATGTGCAAGTGGAAAAAATAATATTTACCGGAAAGCAGAATATTCAATGGGATGCAGTAGAAAGATATTTGAGTAAATTTTTGGACAGACTTTTGTAATAAAAGAATACGGGGATAAAGTGTATATTAACTCAGCTTTTGCAGATGAATATGCAGAATCAAAATACACGAAAGCGCTAAGGGGAAGTCTGGCAAAAGTAAAAGCGAATATCGTTCAAATATTGCCATGCCTCATTGAAAATGCAACAAATCGCAGATGGATTGAAAATAAGAACATCAAACATGTAAATAATGCCAATGGGGATGGTATAGATATGATACATATTTTTCAGTACCAGTAAAGGCAGAGAATGAAGATGATGTTTGGGAAAATTTTTATATGGCGACATTAGTTGTTCGTATAAATGACCAGGGACTGTTTTTACATGATATAATAAATATAAAAAAAGAAGCACATAAGCCGCGAGAATCAAATATGACCACCCGGTAAAAAACTGCCTCTTTTACTAAATAGTATGGCATAAATTACGAGTTGTCAAGGAAAAACTGATTTTTTTAAAACTATAAAAATAAATTGAATAATTGGCAAAGCGCAGAAAAGAGATACAGGAATCACCTTGTCATTTTCCAAAGAAATCATTATAATAATACCTGTTGGAAATAATATCTGAAGACAGGAGCCTGTATGAAAAGAAAAAGAGTTATGAAAAAAATCCTATACGAAATCCTTGACTGGTCCAAAGTACTTTTAACGGCTCTGGTTATTACCTTTGTCGTGAGCCGGACGCTGGTTGCAAACGCGCAGGTGCCCACAGGCTCCATGGAGACCACAATTATGACGGGAAGCCGTGTTTTGATTAACCGTCTGTCATACGTTGTGGGAGAGCCAAAGAGAGGCGATATCATAGCCTTTTATTTCCCGGATGACAAGTCGGAAAAATATTTAAAAAGAATTATCGGACTTCCGGGGGATAAGGTTGAAGGGATTGACGGCGGAATTTATGTCAACGATGTACTTTTGGAGGAAAGTTATATCAGGGAGAAAATCAACGAGGATTTCGGCCCTTATTATGTGCCGGAATTGTCGTACTTTGTAATGGGTGACAACAGAAACAACTCGGATGACTCCAGATTTTGGAAAGACAAATTTGTGGAGAAGGACGAGATTATAGGGAAAGCTGAAATTGAATACTTTCCTGAATTAAAGAGGTTTTAGAAACTGGAAACAGCAGGCATCTGCGGACAAAGTCCGCAGGGAATGAGTCAAAAGAACAGGAGAATTGAAAAATGGAAAGAAGATGGGAAGAATTTAAGGCGACTCTAACAGATGAAAGGTCGATGAGCAAAAAGGAATTTTTGCTGACGATGGCCGTATGCGTATTGGGAGGAATTGTGTTTGGCATGTTATTCTCCCCAAGAAAATCTACGGTGATAGGCAGCCATAACGGAAACGGCTATGACGAGGACGACAAAAAGGCAAAGGACAAAAAGTCTAAAAAGAAAAGCGGCGTTGTGGACTGGGAAGAAGTGGAGCAGAAGGAGTTATAATCTGGCTTGCTTTTGAGTCAGTATACGGCATGGAGGATTAGTTTAAAATGAAAATTACATTAAAGGACGGCTCTGTCAAAGAATACGACAGTGCAAAAAACGTTTATGAAATTGCGGCGGATATAAGCGAAGGCCTTGCCAGAGCGGCATGTGCCGGAGAGGTTGACGGAAAGACGGTGGATTTACGGACGGTTCTTGATAAGGACTGTTCCTTAAATATCCTTACGGCCAACGACCCCGAAGGGCTTCGTGTGGTAAGGCATACCTGCTCCCATGTTCTGGCGGAAGCGGTCAGGAGGGTTTTCCCGCAGGCAAAACTGGCAATCGGGCCCGCCATTGATAACGGCTATTATTACGATTTTGAGCACGAGCCTTTTTCCAGAGAGGACCTGGATAAGATTGAAGCCGAGATGAAAAAGATAATCAAGGAAGGGCATGAGCTTAAAAGGTACACGCTGTCCCGCCCGGAGGCAATCAAATTCATGGAGGAGGCGGGGGAGCCTTACAAAGTGGAGCTTATCAGGGATTTGCCTGAGGATGCGGAAATTTCTTTCTATAATCAGGGCGGCTTTACCGATTTGTGCGCCGGCCCTCATCTTATGAGCACAAAGGGAATCAAAGCTTTTAAGCTGACTTCTTCTTCGGGCGCTTACTGGAGAGGCAAATCCGAAAACGCCATGTTGCAGAGAATTTACGGAACCGCTTTTAATAAAAAGGACGAACTGGCGGAATATCTGACTTATCTGGAAAATATCAGGCTTCGCGACCATAACAGGCTTGGGCGGGAAATGGAGCTTTTTACCACGGTGGACGTTATCGGACAGGGCCTGCCGCTTCTTATGCCTAAGGGAACGAAAATGATTCAGACCCTGCAGCGCTGGATTGAGGATTTGGAAGATAACGAGTGGGGCTATGTGAGAACCAAAACGCCTCTTATGGCCAAGAGCGATTTGTACAGGATTTCCGGCCACTGGGACCACTATAAGGACGGCATGTTTGTTTTGGGAGACGAGGAGACGGATAAAGAGGTATTTGCCCTTCGGCCAATGACCTGTCCTTTCCAGTATTATGTATATAAAGCGACTCAGCATTCCTACAGGGATTTGCCCATCCGCTACGGAGAGACCTCCACGCTTTTCCGGAACGAGGATTCCGGCGAGATGCACGGCCTGACAAGGGTGCGCCAGTTTACCATCTCTGAGGGACATCTGATTATCCGTCCTGACCAGGCACAGGAGGAGCTCAAGCGCTGTCTGGATTTGGCGGTGTACTGCCTGACCACCTTAGGGCTTCAGGATGATGTGACCTACCGTCTGTCCAAATGGGACCCCAACAACCGGGAAAAATACCTGGGGGACGAAAATTACTGGGAATCCACCCAGAGCAAAATCAGGGAAATCCTTTCAGAGTACGGCGTTCCTTTTACGGAGGCCGACGGCGAGGCTGCTTTTTACGGGCCGAAGATTGACATTCAGGCAAAGAACGTATATGGCAAGGAAGATACTATGATTACCATTCAGCTTGACTGCGCCATTGCGGAAAATTTTGATATGTATTACATTGACGCAAACGGCGAAAAGGTGCGTCCTTACATCATTCACAGAACCTCCATGGGCTGCTATGAGAGGACGCTGGCATGGCTGATTGAAAAATATGAGGGCAAGTTCCCTACCTGGCTGTGTCCGGAGCAGGTAAGGGTACTGCCGATTTCCGAAAAGTATGAGGAATACGCGGATAAGGTGGTAAAGGAGCTTCGCGGAAACGGCGTGCTTGCGGAAGCGGATAACCGCTCCGAGAAGATAGGATTTAAGATTCGCGAGGCAAGGCTTGCAAGGCTTCCTTATATGCTTGTGGTGGGCCAGCAGGAGGAGGCGGACGGCACGGTGTCCGTGAGAAGCCGTTTTGCCGGCGACGAGGGCGTGAAGCCTTTAAGCGAGTTTACGGAACAGATTTGTAAGGAAATCAGAACAAAAGAAATCCGCAAAGAAAGCGAAACGGAAAAATGAAACTGTGGATAAGACGGGATATGACATGGGACAAAATCCTTGGAAGCGTGCTGTGTCTGGCAGGTATGGGAATGCTGTGCATTTCCGTGTATTTATCCTTTAGCAGTGATATCTGGTACGACGAATTGTTTACCATGGGGCTGGCAAACCAGTCCTGTGGTAAACTTGTTTCTATAACGGCCAGGGACGTCCATCCGCCTTTGTACTATATGATTGTAAGGCTGTTTCTCGGGATTTTCGGAGGTTTAAAGGGAGATATTGCTTATCAGGTGGCCGTTGCCAAGCTGGTTTCCATAGCGCCCTTTTTTCTTTGCATGATATATGCCATCACAAAGGTGCGGAAAAATTTCGGGATGCTTACAGCCGGACTTTTCTGCTTTCTGCTGCCCGCCATGCCGAAGCTGGCGGACTATACGGTGGAGGTCAGGATGTACGGCTGGGCGCTTTTTTTTGTCACGGCGGGAATGCTTCACGCTTATGAGCTGGCGGCGCCACGCGGCGTCTGCGGCGAAAAAAAACGGCGTCTTGATTTAGCGGCTCTTACCCTGTACGCACTGGCGGCCTGCTATACCCATTATTTTGCCTGCGTGGCTTTCGCCATGATTTACCTCTATCTGCTGATTGTATTTACGGCGGCATATAGGAATAAAGAGGGGCGGAAAAAAGAAATAAAAGCGCTTCTTTACAGCGGAATCTGCTGCGGGGCGGGATATCTGCCCTGGCTAATCGGCGCGTTTACCGTGCAGATTTCTCAGGTAAAGGAAAATTACTGGATTCAGCCCCTTACCTGGCGGAGTCTGGGCGGCTGTGTGAAATTTATTTTTCAATTTGCCTTTTCAGGCCAGATGGTAAGCATGATTGCAGGCGGCATCCTTTTTGCGGTTTACGGGGAAATGCTTCTGCTTTTTCTGGCGGGAGAAGGAAAACAAAGGAAAAAGGCGCAGACCGGTAAGGAGGCGGAAAAGGACAGGGAGGCAGATGAGAGAGAGCTGTCCGGGAAAAAAAATGTGTTTTTCCTGTTCGGCTGTCTTGGCGTGCCGGCAGGCATTGTATTTTTCGGTTTTCTTGCGTCGATTCTGATACGCCCTGTTTTTGTCTACCGCTATATGCTCCCGGCTCTTGGCGTGTTCTGGCTGGCTTTTTCGATTGTGCTTGGGGAGGCGAAGGAAAAGAAGCTTTTCTTTATCCCGGCTGTCTTGTTTGTAATAATAACAGGCATCTTTAATTACCGTTCCTTTTACGGGGAGGAAATGTGGAAAAGAGTACAGATGCGGGAGGCACGGCAGGCGCTGTCACAGATTGGCGGGGAGGACATTGTCATTTTCAATTTTGACCAGACCCAGGCGGTGGCGTCCTATTATCTGAACAACGACACTTACCTGTGGTACGGAAAGCCGGAGAAGCTGATATGTGAAATGTATCCGAAAAACCATGCGCTGGTGGAGGGAGAATTTTCCGACGAGGAAGGCGTCAGAGCTTTAAAGGAGCTTCTCTTGACAAAGGAGGGTTCGGGCAAAGGAAAAGTCTGGTTCTTTGGGAGCGGGAACGCCAGAGACGAAATTATCGAAAAATGGGAAAAAGCCGGGATTACGGCAGATGAAAAAGTCAGCGTAATGATAGAAAGGTACTGGTTTAACATTTATGACTGCAAATTAAAATCCGCTGAATAAGGAGCATCAAAAACAGCCATACTTATACTGTGAAGAACAATGAAAAATTGTGAATGCAATGAAAACGGCAGACAGCCGGACAAAAGCGTACCGGCGGCGTTTGCAGAACCGGAATGGAGGTATAAAGATGGCGGAATTAAAATGCGGTGTGGAAAATTGCGTATATAACAAAAGTGAGTGCTGTTGCAAGGGAGACATTATGGTTGGCGGAAAGCGTGCGTGCTGTGAGGACGATACCTGCTGCGAGAGCTTTTCGGAGGCGGGAAGAGACAGGTTTACCAGCTCGTTGGAGCACCCGAGCAAAACCATCAGCATCGACTGCGAGGCAGTAAACTGTACCTATAACAGCAATTACAAATGCGTTGCCGAGCATGTGGATATCAGGGGCTGCGGCGCCTGCGACTGCAGGGAGACGGCCTGCGCGACGTTTACGGAGAAATAGGGAATAGAAGTATGTCGGGAAAAACAGGAGAGCCGGGAATCTGGAAAACAGATTCCCGGCTCATTATCTATATAGTCTGACCTCTTTCAGGGTTAACTGATCTTAGAGACTTCTTGTTACCATTACGGATGAACGGACAAGTTAGCTTCAAAACCCCCTTGTATAATCCCCCGTTTTATGCTTAAATATTAAATAGCGGTTTTACCCGCAATATAAAATAGCTAAGGACTGAAGTTCAATGAAAAGAAAAATGATTCTCACAGTACTTCTTTCAATGTTTCTCACAGGCTGCGGAGACAAAGAAGTAATTACGGTTGCCGGCATACAGTCAGAGGAAGGGCAGGAGCCGAAATACATAGAAATGCAGGAATTTGAATTAAAGGAAACCGCCCCCGAAATGACAGGGGACAAGTCCGGTTACTGTGTGGTGCTGATACCGGAAGGCTTTCAGGAGTCGGAGGAGATTCCGGGAATGTATGTGCATGAACGAAATCCTCTTGACTCGTCCAATGTCTACTATACGGTATCGGAAGGCAGCGGAGAGGGAAACGTTTCTTCCGAGCTGACAGAGGCGGATTACAGAGAGAGTATAGAGGAAGCCTACAAGGCCAGCGGTCAGGACGTTCAGCTCAATATAGAATCCTTTGAAAAAATCGATATGGAAGGGATTCCGGGCTATAAGGTGCGGAGCAATTACCAGTTGGACGAGGAAACCATAGAGCAGGTGGCCTATATGATACTGGCGGATAACACCTATACCATTACATACAGCCAGATGGCGGATGACGAGCTTCTTGCAGATTTTGAGATATATGACGGGCAAATCCGTCTTGTACGGGAGGAAGAAACAGGTCTTGCAAAAAATCAATAAAAAAGATATTGACAATTGCAAAAGGGTATGTTATTGTAAATAAGCATGTGATTCGTGCGGATGGAAGAAGCAGAGTATCCACTCTCACCCTGTGGCGATTGGGCTTACAGGCGTTCATATAATAAGATGTTTTGTCAACGGTTCCGGCAGGTACATGGAAGCCGGTAAACGGTGAAAATACTGCGAAGAATTAAGGCAGACTGACAGCCGGAATACAAAGTCGCTGCTGACGGTGATGCGGAGCATAACAGCCGGTTTGATAACCGAACAGTGATAATACATCTTATGAAATGGATTTACAGGTGGATAGTTATGCTATCCACTTTTTTGGTATTTTACTTATGTAAGGGGAGGACACAGCCATTAGCGATTTATTCATTAACGAACAGATTAGGGACAGGGAAGTACGTGTAATCGGAGAGGACGGAGCACAGCTTGGGATTATGTCTTCGAGAGAAGCAATGCAGTTAGCGGAAGAGGCAGGCGTGGATTTGGTTAAGATTGCCCCCACGGCAAAGCCGCCTGTGTGCAAGCTGGTTGACTATGGCAAATACAAGTACGAGCAGACCCGTAAGGAAAAGGAAGCAAGGAAGAAGCAGAGGGTTATTGAAATCAAGGAAATCCGTCTGTCACCCAATATTGACACCAACGACCTTAACACAAAGATAAGCGCTGCAAGGAAGTTCCTTGGCAAAGGGGACAGAGTGAAGGTGACACTCAGATTCCGTGGACGTGAAATGGCTCATATGGCCAACAGCAAGCATATTCTGGACGATTTTGCGCAGGCATTGTCCGACGTATGCGTAATGGAGAAGCCGCCCAAGGTGGAAGGCAGAAGCATGACAATGTTTTTAACTGAAAAGCGATAGCCAGCCAGTTAAAATAGATGGAACAAAATTAATATACAGGAGGAAACAGTTATGCCCAAAATGAAAACAAGCAAGTCTGCTGCAAAGCGTTTTAAAGCTACAGGTACAGGTAAATTAAAAAGAAGCAAGGCATACAAGAGCCATATCTTAACCAAGAAGACGACCAAGAGAAAGAGAAATTTGAGAAAGCCCGCCATGACGGACAAGACCAATATCAAGAACATGAAGAAGATTTTACCTTATTTATAAGAAGTAAGGTTTGATACAATAAGCTGACCCGCGAAGCGCGGACAGCGTTTGATGTCATAAGGAGGATGTAAGAAATGGCCAGAATAAAAGGTGGTATGAATGCCAGAAGAAAACACAACAGAGTTTTAAAGCTTGCAAAGGGCTACAGAGGAGCCAGGAGCAAACAATATAGAATTGCAAAACAGTCTGTAATGAGAGCGCTCGCTTCTTCCTACGCAGGACGTAAGCAGAGAAAGCGTCAGTTCAGACAGCTCTGGATTGCACGTATCAATGCGGCGGCAAGAATGAACGGTTTGTCCTACAGCAAATTTATGTACGGACTTAAGCTGGCAGGCGTTGAGATTAACAGAAAGATGCTTTCCGAGATGGCGGTTAATGATGCCGAGGGCTTTAAGACACTGGCGGAGCTTGCCAGGGGAAAAATTGAAAAGGCATAAGAAACAAACGAAAAAGACCTTATTAGCTTAAGGTCTTTTTCTTAACAATAAGCTGGTTCGCGGAGCGTGACAGCGTTTGTTAACATAAGGGCAGCCTGCAAAGCGGGGGAGCGCCTTTTAGAAAGCTTTTGGAAAGGAATTGTATGAGAATGCCTGAAAATTTAAAACCGGAAAATGTTTTTTACTTTTTTGAAGAAATATGCAAAATTCCCCACGGCTCAGGGAATACCGGGCAGATAAGCGATTATCTTGTGAAATTTGCCGCCGACAGGGGACTGGAGCATTATCAGGATGAACTGGGGAACGTTATTATTATCAAAGAAGCGTCAGAGGGCTATGAAAACCATGAGCCTGTGATGCTTCAGGGCCATATGGACATGGTTGCCGTGAAAAGGCCTGACAGCCCTGTTGATATGACAAAGGATGGTCTTATATTATCGGTAGACGGCGACAGGCTTTTTGCGGAGGGCACGAGCCTTGGAGGCGATGACGGCATTGCCGTGGCCTATGGACTGGCGCTCCTTGACGGAAGCTATAAGCATCCGAGAATCGAGCTGGTTATTACGGTGGATGAAGAAGTGGGCATGGACGGGGCAAGAGGCCTTGACGTAGCTCCCCTCAAAGCGAAAAGACTGGTGAATCTGGATTCCGAGGAGGAAGGGATTTTTCTTTCGGGCTGTGCCGGCGGCGCAAGGGTGAATATGCAGATTTACGGCGGGAGGGAGAGCAAAAAAGGCGTTCCCTGTGAAATCCGTGTGGGCGGCTTAAAAGGCGGACATTCCGGCGGGGAAATCCACAGGGAGCGGGGAAACGCCATCTGTATTCTGGGAAGGGTGCTTTACAGGCTTGGTCAGGATATGGAGGTGTCTGTGGCTGATTTTGCAGGCGGCGTTGCGGATAATGCCATTCCAGCCGATGCCTGTGCCAGGCTTATAATTACAAAACCGGAAACGGCGGATGAGGAATGTCAAAAGAAAGCAGAAAGCATCTGCAAAGCCGTGAATGCGGAACTGCGGGAGGAACTGGCGGATAAGGACGAGGATGTCAGCATTGAAATTACCTTTGAACCGGTATCGGAAACAAAGGTGCTCGCCGGGGACGACGGGAAAAGAGCGATTGCCCTGTTAAATACATTGCCTTACGGCGTGCAGGCCATGAGCTTTGCAATGCCCGGACTTGTGGAAACCTCTCTGAATCCGGGGCTTTTGTCTGTGAAGGAGGAGGACGGCCGGACGGCGGTTTGCGTGGGGATTTCTGTCCGCAGCAGTCTGGAAAGCGCAAAGGCGTCCCTGATTGCACGGCTTGAGACGCTGGCAGGGCTGGCGGGAGCCGGAACTGAGGTGACCGGCGATTATCCGGGCTGGGCGTTTAAAAAAGACTCGCCCCTGCGGGATAAAATGTGTGAGGTATATGAAAAATTATATAAAAGGAAGCCGGTGATTCAGGCGATTCATGCGGGCGTGGAGTGTGGCCTTCTGGCTCATAAAATACCGGGGCTTGACTGTGTTTCCATCGGCCCTGATATGAAAAATATTCACACCTTTGAGGAAGAACTCAGTATTTCGTCCACGGAACGGATTTGGGATTATCTGGTTTGCCTGCTTTCAGAGCTTTAGTATTTATAACGCGTATCATTTCGGCGGCGGCTGGCCGCCCAGGCGGCGCGGAAAGAGGAAAATATGAATTTGAATAGAAAAAACATAAGAAAAATCAGAGGTCTTATCCTTTTTACAGGTCTGGTGATTCTGGGGCTTATGAAGTTTGATCTGCTTTACGGTGTCCTGGTTTTTGTAGTTGGGATTTTAAGGCCCTTTCTTGTAGGCGGAATGATTGCTTTTGTGATTAATCTTCCCATGAGCTTTTTTGAGAAAAAGCTTTTTAAAAACGGGCAGCTCAGTGGAAAGGCGGGTAGGGTATTAAACAAGTGCAACAGGGGAATAAGCCTTCTTCTGGCGTATCTGTCGGTAATTCTGGCAATTACGCTGGTGGTGGTAACGGTGATTCCCCAGCTTGTAAGCACAATCAGAGACCTTGCCAACGAGATTCCGATATTCTGGAATAATGTAATTACAGAGCTGGAAGTGATTTTTGCCGCAAATCCGGAGCTGCTTCAAATACTGTCAGAGGCTGAGGATATACAGATTGACTGGCAGGGACTTATCACTACAGTGGTGAATTTCCTGAGAAACGGCATGGGAAGTATGCTGAACTCCACGTTTTCGGTGGCAGGCAGCATTATCAACAGTACGGTAAACTTCTTTATTTCCCTGATTTTTTCCATTTATATTCTGGTGCAGAAGGAAAAACTGGGAAATCAGTTTACCAGAGTATTGAAGGCGTATACCAGTTCAAAAATATGTAAAGGAACCTTGAAAGTGTTTGGCTTGCTGAACCGCAATTTCAGCAATTTTATTACCGGACAGTGCACCGAGGCAATTATACTTGGATTGATGTTCGTGGTTTCCATGACGATTTTCCGGTTTGACTATGCGGTAATGACAGGCGTATTGATTGCATTTACGGCGCTTATCCCGATTGTGGGCGCCTTTATCGGGTGCTTTGTGGGAGCGTTCCTGATGCTGGTGGACGACCCCGTAAAGGCGTTCTGGTTTGTGATTTTGTTTGTAGTTCTTCAGCAGATAGAGGGAAATCTGATTTATCCCCATGTGGTGGGGAATTCCGTGGGACTGCCCTCTATATGGGTGCTTGCGGCCGTTACCATCGGCGGCAGTCTTATGGGCGTTTTTGGTATGCTGGTTTTCATCCCCCTGTTATCCACGGTTTACATGCTTTTAAGAGAGGATGTGAACAGAAGAAACGGGGAGGACAGCGGTCCGCCGGCTTTGGAGGCTGTCTCGGATACTGCCGATAAATGCTGAATTTTGCGAATTTATTGACTCTTATACACCTCTGTGATAAAATAAAAAACGTTGAAAGTATTTTAAGCGTGTTTTGAAGAAATCACAGAGGTATATTTATGGGACGGGGATGTGTATACATTTATTGCGGCGATGGCCACGGAAAGTCACCGGCAGCGCTCGGCAGGGCGTTGCTTACAGCTGTACAGGGGAAAAATGTGGTCATTATTCGGTTTCTCAGAGGGAGAGGGCTTTCCGAAGACTATTTAAAGCGGCTCGAGCCTGAAATCAAAATGTTTCGTTTTGAAAAATCGGACAAATTTTATGACAGGCTTTCCGATGAGGAAAAGGCGGAGGAAATTTTCAATATCAAAAACGGCATTAATTTTGCCAAAAAGGTTCTGACTACCGGGGAATGTGATTTGCTGATACTGGACGAGATTCTCGAGTTAATCGACAATCAGATTATCACGGTCGGAGAGCTGAAAAATCTTCTGGACGCAAGAGACGACGAGACGGATATTATCCTGACAGGCGTATCATTTAACGATGAGATATGTATGCTTGCGGACGAGGTTTCAAAGTTTGAAACACTTAAGATGAAGGAGGAAGCCGGCGGCGGGGAGTAAATCCTGCAATTCCGGTGCAGCTTACCCGGTGTAACAGCTCCATCTTTTAGAAGACGGATTCTGCGGCATTTTTTGCAAGATATGAGGCATAAAATCACAGCATCTGTGCATTGACAGCTATGGTGCGGGATGCTATGATATTTTCAGGTAAACAATTTCATAGAATAAAGAGATAGAGGTTGCGTGTTTTATGAGTAGCTTTTCGGATGTGGCAGGCACAGTAGAAGAAAAGCAAAAGGAAAAGACGCCGAAGGAATCCGGTATCCTGCGGACAGATTCCTGGGCATACGGCAAAGAACCGTATGACTGTCATCAGTCCAAAGACTGCCGTAAGTCCGGCAAAGGTTTGGCAGCTTAGAGGTTGTTGACTGATGGGGCGCTATCCGATGGAAGGTACTTAATTATAATCGGTGTGCGCTGTGTACATCGATTTTTGTTTCAGTAAACAGGAGGTATAGCGATGGCTGTTTTTACAGGTGCGGGTGTTGCGATTGTCACCCCTTTTAAGGAAAACGGAGAAGTGAATTATGAGAAGTTCGGGGAATTGATTGAAGACCAGATTGCCGGCGGGACGGATGCAATTATTGTCTGCGGAACCACAGGAGAGTCCTCCACATTAGACCACGAGGAACATCTTGCCGTGATTAAGTATTGTATCGGAAAGGTCGCCGGGCGGATTCCCGTGGTAGCCGGAACCGGTTCAAACTGTACGGAAACGGCGGTGTATCTCTCCACGGAAGCGGAAAAGTACGGTGCGGACGGGCTGCTTCTGGTGACGCCCTATTACAACAAGGCTACCCAGAACGGACTCTTTAAGCACTACAAGACTATTGCGGATTCGGTGAAGATTCCCTGCATTCTGTATAATGTGCCCAGCCGTACAGGCTGCAACATTGCGCCGGAGACGGTGGTAAGGCTCTGCAGCGAAGTGGAAAATATTGTGGGCGTCAAGGAAGCCAGCGGCAACATTTCCCAGATAGTGAAGCTGATGTCCATAGCGGACGGCAGAGTGGATTTGTATTCCGGCAACGACGACCAGATTGTGCCGCTGCTTGCGTTAGGCGGCATAGGCGTGATTTCCGTCCTTTCCAATGTTGCTCCCAGGCAGACCCATGATATCTGCGAGAAGTTCTTTAACGGCGACGTGGCGGGAAGCTGCGCGGAGCAGCTCCGTGCGATTCCTCTGTGCAACGCGCTGTTTTGCGAGGTGAATCCCATTCCCGTCAAGAAGGCGCTGAACCTGATGGGAAAGGAAGTCGGGTCTCTGCGCGCCCCTCTTACGGAGATGGAGGAGGAAAATGCGGCGAAGCTTGAAAAGGCAATGAAGGAATACGGAATTCTGTAAACAGGAACGAGGGCTTTCGGGCCGGGAGAAAGGCAGGTTTCATGACAAATATTATTTTACACGGATGTAACGGCAAGATGGGAAAGACCATCGCCGGATTAATTGAAGAAGACAGAGAAATTGCAATTGCCGCGGGTGTTGACGCCTCTGACGACGGAAAAAATCCCTTTCCGGTGTTCAAAAATATCAGCGAATGCGACGTAAAGGCGGACGTTGTTATTGATTTCAGCGTGGCGGCGGCCATGGACGGTCTGCTTTCCTGGTGCATGGAAAAGGAAATCCCCTGCGTGCTCTGCACCACGGGGCTTTCGGATGAACAGCTTGAAATGGTAAAGAAGCTGTCCGAAAAGACGGCGGTTCTAAAGTCCGCCAACATGTCCCTTGGCATCAATATGTTAATGAAGCTTTTAAAAGAGGCGGCGGCGATTTTAAAGCCTGCCGGTTTTGATATTGAAATTGTGGAAAAGCACCACAGGCTGAAGCTGGACGCACCCAGCGGTACGGCGCTGGCTCTCGGGGATTCTGTTAATGAGGCTCTGGGCGGCGAATACGAATATGTTTTCGACAGGAGTGAAAGAAGGGCGAAGCGTCCCGAAAAGGAAATCGGATTTTCAGCCGTACGCGGGGGCAGCATAGTGGGAGAGCATGATGTGATTTTTGCCGGCACGGACGAAGTGGTTACCTTTTCTCACTCCGCCTATTCCAAGGCGATTTTTGCTAAAGGGGCGATTGCGGCGGCAAAATTCCTGAAAGGTAAGCCCGCCGGGTTATACGATATGAGCCATGTAATCGGCTAAAGGGGATTTTTATGAAAAAAAGTGAACTTCAATTGATGGAGCTGAAATATTTAAAGAGTCTGGCTAACCAGTATCCTGATATTGCATCCGCATCAACGGAAATTATCAATCTGCAGGCGATTTTGAATCTGCCCAAGGGCACGGAGCATTTTATGACGGATATCCACGGGGAGTACGAGCAGTTTAATCACGTGATCAAAAACGGCTCCGGCGCAGTGAGGCGCAAGATTGACGAGGAATTCGGTAATACCTTAAGCAATAAAGATAAGAAATCTCTGGCGACCCTGATTTATTATCCGCGTGAAAAGCTGGATATTGTGGAGCGTGAGGAGGAAAATATTGAGGACTGGTATAAGATTACTCTCCACAGGCTGGTGCAGATTACCAGGCGGGTGGCATCCAAGTATACCCGCTCCAAGGTGCGGAAGGCAATGCCGAAGGAGTTCTCCTATATCATTGAAGAACTGATTACGGAAAAGTTTGATATTTCCGACAAGGAAGGCTATTATAACGAAATTATCCATACGATTATCCGAATCGGGAGAGCGCCGGAATTCATCGAGACCTTAAGCAACCTGATTCAAAGGCTGGTAATCGACCATCTTCATATTGTGGGAGATATTTTTGACAGAGGACCCGGTCCCCATATCGTTATGGATACGCTGGTGCATTACCATTCGGTGGACATTCAGTGGGGGAACCATGATATTGTATGGATGGGCGCGGCATGCGGGCATCTGCCCTGTATTGCCACGGTGCTTCGGATTGCGGCAAGATACGGCAATCTGGACACCCTGGAGGACGGATATGGGATTAACCTGATTCCCCTTGCAACCTTTGCCCTTGACAAATATCAGGACATTGACTGCTCGGCCTTTGCGGTGAGGTACAATACGGATTATAATACCAAGGATTTGAGCCTGGATATGAAGATTCACAAGGCAATCACCATTTTGCAGCTGAAGCTGGAGGGACAGGTGATTAAGAGGCATCCCGAATTCGGGATGGACGACAGGCTTCTTCTTGATAAAATTGATTTTGAAAAAAAGACAGTAGCGATTAACGGACGGGAGTATCCTATGAAGGATACGGATTTTCCTACCGTAAATCCCGCCGACCCCTACAGCCTGACGGCGGACGAGGAACAGATGATGGAGCGGCTGCGCCATGCTTTCTTAAAGTGTGAAAAGCTGCAGCGGCACGTGCGTTTCCTTTACACCAACGGGGGACTGTATAAGGTTCATAATTCCAATCTGCTTTATCATGGCTGCATGCCTCTGGACGAGGACGGAAATTTCAAGTCGGTGAATATTGACGGCAAAAAGTACCGGGGAAGGGAGCTGTACGACGTTCTGGATAATTATGCCAGAAAGGGGTACTATTCCAAGAATGACCCGGCGGGAATGAGAAGGGCACAGGATTATATCTGGTATATCTGGACCGGCCCTAATTCGCCGGTGTTCGGCAAGGATAAAATGGCCACCTTTGAGAGCTATTTTGTGGAAGATAAGGAAGCAGGGAAGGAAACCAAAAATAACTATTATTCTCTCCTTGACAAGGAAGAGGTGGTGGACAGGATTCTGGAGGAGTTTGGCCTGGACGCGGAGAAGTCGCATATCATTAACGGCCATGTTCCTGTGGAGCGGAAAAAGGGCGAGACGCCCATCAAGTGCGGCGGAAAGCTCCTCATCATAGACGGAGGATTTTCCAAGGCATATCAGGGGAAAACAGGGATTGCAGGCTATACCCTGATATCCGATTCCCACGGAATGCGTCTGGTTGCCCACGAGCCCTTTGAATCCATGGAGGCCGCAATATCAAGAGAGTCCGATATCTTTTCGGATTCCACGTCGGTGGAAATTGCACCGGTAAGAATCCGGGTGGCGGATACGGACAGCGGAACGGATTTGAAGGACAGAATTATTCAGCTTGAAAGACTTCTGCGCGCCTACCGGGACGGAACCATTGTTGAAAAATAATTTTTCGCAAAAAACTCTGTGCAAATATTTCTATTTACACAGAGTTTTTCAAAGTGCAGGAAAGTCAGGTTACTTTCTTGTGGTATTTTTGGCAGTGGTGGTTCCGGTTGTGTTATTGTTGTTGTTATTACCGTCGCCTACCATGTCGTCCGTGATATCGGATACACCGTCGGCGATGTCATCCACAACATTGCCTACCGCGTCGCCGGCGTCATCCAAAACGGAATCCCCGTCGTTTGCGGTTCCTGTGGTAGCGCTGTTGACATTACCGTTTGCATTATTATTAGTGGTGCTGCCTGTTGTGTTGTCTGTGCCGGTAGTATTTCCTGTAGTGCTGCCGTCTGTTCCGGTCGTATTGCCCGCCGTGTCGGTATCGTTTTCTGCGGTACCGTCGGTGATATCGGCATCATTATTGTCAGCGTCTGCGCCGCCGTTTGCCATATCGTCTGCATCTGTGTCCGTATTACTGCCGACAGTGCCGTTTGTCGTACCGTTGCCGGTTCCGGCGTTATTATTTGTTGTACCGTTTTCAGTGGTGTTGGTATTTCCCGCCATGTCATTTTCATTCTTGTTTTTATCAGTTCCGCAGGCTGTAAAAATGCAGAGCATTCCAAGGACAAGAGATACCGTAATAAGCTTTCTTACGTTTTTCATAATGACCTCCATTTTCTGGCTTAAATAATCAGACTTAAGGCCGTCTATTTAAGCCGCACCTCTATTATATAAGAACTGCATTATTTTCAGTTCTGTTGCTATTATGTGCAGAATGGATAAAAATATTCAGTATGGAAAATTTAAAAAATATACCGTAAAATTTATAATGTGCATAAAGCGCAATAGAAATGAGGAAAAATGAAATTCAGACCATGTATTGACATTCATAACGGAAAAGTGAAACAGATTGTGGGCGGGAGCCTGACCGACAGGGAGGATAATGCCAGGGAAAATTTTGTGGCCGAAAAGGACGCCGCTTTTTTTTCACATTTATATAAGAATAAAGGGCTTCGGGGCGGGCATATTATTTTGCTGAATCCGGCGTCAAGCGCTTATTATGAAAAGACCAGACAGCAGGCACTTTTGGCGCTTCGGGCTTATCCCGGAGGATTTCAGGCAGGCGGAGGAATCACGCCTGAAAATGCGGAGATTTTTTTAAATGCGGGCGCTTCCCACGTGATTGTCACCTCCTATGTATTTAAGGACGGAAAGCTTCATTATGACAGGCTGGAGGAAATGGAAAGGGCAGTTGGAAAGGAGCGTCTGGTGCTGGACTTAAGCTGTCGCAAAATGGAAAATGATTATTATATTGTAACCGACAGGTGGCAGAATTATACGGATGTTAAGCTGACAGAGGAGGCGCTCGACGCGCTTTCGGGGAGCTGCGATGAATTTCTGGTTCATGCGGTGGACGTGGAAGGAAAGGCTCAGGGCATTGAGGAAGAACTGGTGAAAGTGCTTGGGAAGGCAGGACGGATTCCGGTTACTTATGCGGGAGGAGTCCATGATTTTTCCGATTTAAAAAAGCTGAAAGAACTGGGGCGTGGGAGAGTGGATGTTACGATTGGGAGCGCGCTGGATTTATTTGGCGGGGAGATGAAACTGGACGATGTGCTGGCATATCTTACAGGGAGCTTTGACTGAGAGTGTAAAATGCCGTGACCGGCTTGCTGCAGAGCCGTCACGGCATTTTAAATGTTCTACTGTTCCTCCAATTCTTCGTAAAAACAGCAGCCGCATCGTCCATGCTCTTTTACATTATAGAGCGCCATATCCGCTCTCTGGTAAAGGTCATTTGTGAAGCCCAGTTCAGAGAAAGCGCCGCCAACGCTTAAGGAAACCTTTGGGAGAGAGTCT
>Ga0224748_10134_pt1 | contig 18095 bp, 15 predicted proteins | sample LIM_F_Water_Neg_FD_182074 | JGI IMG/M metagenome (GOLD analysis project Ga0224748, IMG submission 182074) | Enriched cells from gastrointestinal tract of the lab mouse from Pacific Northwest National Laboratory (PNNL), Richland, Washington... | ecosystem: Host-associated > Mammals > Digestive...
TGGAAGATAATATCTGGACCTACAGTCAGAAGGAAATCTGGGAAGGACTGCAGGGCTGCTACAGGAGTCTGGCGGAGGATGTGCAGGCGAAATACGGTGTGACCCTGACGAAGCTGGAGGCCATGGGCTTTTCCGGAATGATGCATGGCTACATGCCGTTTGACGGGACAGGAAAGCTGCTGGTGCCTTTTCGTACCTGGCGAAATACCATGACCGGAGAAGCCTGCAAAAAGCTGGTTCCCATATTCAATTTTAATGTGCCGCAGAGATGGAGCATCGCACATCTGTATCAGGCCATACTGAACGGTGAGGAACATGTGAAAGACATCAGCTACCTCACGACTCTGGCGGGATACATACACTGGCAGCTGACCGGCGCGGACGAAAGGGGAGGCGAACGTGTGCTGGGCGTGGGCGAAGCTTCCGGCATGTTCCCCATTGATTCCGGGATCTGTGACTATGATGCGGCTATGGTGGAGAAATTCGACGCTCTGGTGGCGGACAAAGGGTTTGGATGGAATCTGAGGGAGATTCTCCCCAGGGTGCTGCCTGCCGGGGAAAACGCAGGTGTGCTGACCGCCTTTGGCGCGAAGCTGCTGGATCCCAGCGGTAACCTGGAGCCCGGGGTGCCAATGTGTCCTCCGGAGGGAGATGCGGGCACTGGCATGACAGCCACCAACAGTGTGAGAGTGCGCACGGGAAATATTTCCGCCGGAACTTCCATTTTTTCCATGGTGGTAACGGAAAAAGCGCTTTCCAAAGTACATGAGGAAATCGACATGGTGACTACGCCGGATGGAAGTCCTGTAGCCATGGTGCACTGCAACAACTGTACTTCCGACCTGAATGCCTGGGTGAATCTTTTTGAAGAATTTGCCGGGAAATTCGGGTTAAAGCCGGACAAAAATGAATTGTACGGGACGCTTTACCGGGAAGCGCTGGCAGGGGATACAGACTGCGGCGGACTGATGGCATATAATTACTTTTCCGGCGAGCCTGTGACGGGATTGAACGAGGGCAGACCGCTGTTCGCCCGAACACCTGATGCGAACTTTACGCTGGCGAATTTCATGCGGAGCCATCTGTACAGTTCTATGGCGGCGCTGAAAATCGGCAACGATATTCTTCTGAAAGAAGAGCAGGTAAAAGTGGACTCGCTGACAGGGCACGGCGGTCTGTTCAAGACGCCGGTGGTTGGTCAGCAACTGATGGCGGCGGCCATGAATGCGCCTGTGACGGTGATGGATACAGCCAGTGAGGGCGGCGCCTGGGGAATGGCTGTGCTTGCGGCTTATATGGCGGAAAGGGAAGAGGGAGAGACGCTTCCCGATTATCTGAGCAATAAGATTTTTGCGGGACAGACAGGAACCACCATTGAGCCGAAGCCGGAAGATGTAGCCGGGTTTGACAGATTTATCGCAAAATATAAGAGCACGCTGCCGGCGGAGAAGGCTGCGGTTGAGGGGCTGGTATAAGCCGCAGATCAGGAGAAGAAAGCAAAATTATAAGAGGACGGAAAACAGAACAGAAAGGAAGGACAGGCGACATGTTAGAAGAGTTGAAAAAACTGGTATGCGAGGCAAACCGGGATTTGCCGAAGTACGGGCTGGTGACGTTTACCTGGGGGAATGTCAGCGCGCTGGACAGAGAGTGTGGCTATTTTGTCATCAAACCAAGCGGAGTGGAGTATGATAAGCTGACGCCGGAAGATATGGTGGTGGTAGACTTGAACAATAAAAAGGTGGAAGGACGTTATAATCCATCCTCGGATACGGCGACCCACGCGGAGCTTTATAAGGCATTCCCGGAAATCGGAGGGATTGTACATACCCATTCCACTTACGCCACCAGCTGGGCTCAGGCGGGCAGGTCGATTCCCTGCTATGGCACTACCCATGCTGATTATATTTACGGGGAGGTTCCCTGTGTCAGATGTCTGTTTGCGGAGGAAATCGCAGAAGCCTATGAAGAGAATACAGGGCATCTGATTGTCAACGAGTTCAAGCGGCTGTGCAAGGATCCCGTGTCTGTGCCCGCGGTTCTCTGTCAGAATCATGGACCCTTCACTTGGGGGAAAGACGCGAAAGACGCCGTACATAATGCCGTTGTGCTGGAGGAAGTGGCCCGGATGGCTTATCTGGCAGAATGTATCAACCATCACATTCAGCCGGCGCCTCAGGAGCTTCAGGATAAGCATTACTACAGGAAACACGGCGCCAACGCTTATTATGGACAGGGAGAGCAGTGAAACTGCTGGACGAAAAATATAAACTGTGATAAAATTTTGACAGGATGATAACAAGCAGATCGTGTGGGGCGCGGACAGGTGAAGAGCTCCATACGGCGGAATGGAGGAGACGATGAACAATTTAGAACTGCAAAAGCGCGCAAATGACGTGCGAAAGGGCATTATTACGGCAGTTCACAGTGCGAAGGCAGGGCATCCCGGCGGATCCCTTTCTTCGGCAGATGTGTTTACCTATCTGTATTTTGAGGAGATGAATGTTGACCCGAAGGAGCCGGAGAAGGAGGACAGAGACCGCTTTGTGCTTTCCAAGGGACACAATGCGCCCGGACTGTACTCAGTCCTGGCTAACAGGGGCTTTTTCCCGGTGGAAGATCTGACCACGCTCCGGAAACTGGGCTCCTATCTGCAGGGGCATCCCTGTATACATATTCCGGGTGTGGACATGTCTTCAGGTTCTCTGGGACAGGGGATTTCCGCAGCCGTTGGTATGGCGCTGGGAGCGAAAATGAATGAGAAAGATTTCCGGGTTTATACGCTCCTGGGAGACGGAGAGATTGAGGAAGGACAGGTCTGGGAAGCGGCAATGTTCGCAGGTTTCCGCAAGCTGGATAATCTCTGTGTTATTGTGGACAACAATGGTCTGCAGATTGACGGTCCCATCGACCAGGTCTGCTCACCTTATCCCATCGACAAAAAGTTCGAGGCGTTTAATTTTCATGTGATCAACGTGGAAGCCCATGACTTTGACGCATTGCGGGCTGCATTCAGGGAGGCAAGAGAGACAAAAGGAATGCCCACCTGTATCGTGATGCACAGTCTGAAGGGCAAGGGTGTCTCCTTTATGGAGAACAGTGTGGACTGGCACGGCAAGGCTCCCAATGACGAGGAGTATGCGGTGGCGATGGCTGATCTGGATAAAATCGAGAAAGAATTAGAGAAAGCAGGTGAAGCATAATGGCAGACCAAATCAAAAAAGTTGCAACCCGTGAGAGCTATGGCAATGCGCTGAAGGAACTGGCGGAAGAATTCCCCGATCTGGTGGTGCTGGATGCCGATCTGGCAGCTGCCACCAAAACAAGTGTATTCCGTAAGGCATATCCGGACCGCCATATTGACTGCGGTATCGCGGAGTCGAATATGATGGGTGTGGCCGCAGGACTTTCCCTGGTGGGCAAGGTTCCTTTTGTGAGTTCCTTCGCCATGTTCGCGGCGGGGAGAGCTTTCGAGCAGGTGCGTAATTCCATCGGCTATCCTCATCTGAATGTGAAAATCGGTGCCACCCATGCGGGGATTACCGTGGGGGAGGACGGCGCAAGCCATCAGTGCAACGAGGATATCGCTTTGATGCGTACCATTCCGGGCATGGTAGTTATGTGTCCTGCGGATGATGTGGAGGCGAAGGCAGCCGTGCGCGCGGCGCTGGAACACGAAGGTCCCGTATATATCCGTTTTGGCCGTGCGGCAGTGCCTGTGATTAACGACAGACCGGATTATCATTTCGAGATCGGCAAGGGCTCTATTGTCCGGGAGGGAAGCGATGTGACCATCGTGGCTACCGGCATCTGCGTGGATTCCGCCATGGGCGCCGCGGAGAAGCTGGCCGCAGACGGTATCAGTGCCGAGGTGGTGAGCATTTGTACCATTAAGCCTCTGGACGAGGAGATTATCATTAACAGTGCGAAAAAGACCGGCAAGGTGGTTACCGTGGAAGAGCACAGTGTCATCGGCGGCCTGGGCAGCGCGGTCTGCGACTGTCTGAGTGCAAACCTGCCTACCAGAGTGAAGAAGCTGGGCATGCAGGATGTGTTCGGCGAATCCGGCTCCGCGGCGGCGCTGGTTGAGAAGTACGGGCTGGACGCGGAAGGCGTGTATAAGTCTGTGAAGGAATTTGTGTAGGGCTATGATAACAGGACTGCCGCATTAAGATGGGAGCATGCCGAAGATTATGACAAAGTATCTGTTTGATATCAAAGAAGAAAAAATATGTATAATGTGGTAAAGCAGATACAGGATTATGATCAGGTTATAAGAGAAAATTTGAAGTAAGAAAAGCATCCAATATCTCTGCTGATATTGGATGCTTTTGAATTTTGACTGTCTTGGTGTAATCAGCCCTGCGGTAAATGGAAAGGCAGGACGGTTTATGCGTTTCCAGGGCAGGAGAGTAAGGGGGTAAGAATGAAGATTTTAGTCATAGGCGGAAGCTACTTTTTCGGAAGGGTCTTTGTCATGCTGGCTTCAAAAGAGCATGAGATCACAGTGGTAAATCGTGGAACCTATTCCCTGGCAGAATTCGGCGTACAGCAGATTAAAGGGGACAGAAGAGATGAGGGGGTGTGGCGTTCTCTGGAAGGGAATTTTGATGTCATTGTGGATTTCTGTGCCTATGAGCCGGGCGACATAGCGCGTGTGCTGGACAATCTGACAGGAAAGGTGAGACAGTATATCTTTATCAGCACCGTGGATGTATACGAGCGGGGAAGTGGGGGCAGAAGGGGCGAGGATGCGCCGCTGGAGACCAGGATTTTCCCGGGGGAGGCGGGGGCCTATATAGCGGGAAAAGTGGCTCTGGAGCGGGAGGTTCGGGAAAAATGTGCCGAGAAGGGCATTCACTGGACCGTGCTGAGACCGGCCATTCTGTATGGTCCCTTTAATTATGCACCCAGAGAATCCGTCTATATCCGGATGATGGTACAGCAGCATGTTCTGCCCAGGATAACGGATTCCAAAGGAGAATTTCAGTTCGTCTATGTGAAAGATGCCGCCGGGGCGGTGCTCAGGTGTCTCCTCAATGAGAAAGCATATGGACAGGCATATAATCTGTGCCAGGACCAGGTGATGACTTACGGGCTTCTGGCGGAAGAACTGAAAAAAGCGGCGGATGTGGATGTGACGGTGCTGTCCATGACGGCGGAGGAGGCCGCGGAGAGGAATGTCCCGCTTCCCTTTCCCGTGACCCAGGAGGAATCTGAGCTGTATGCCAATGACAGGAGCAGACAGGAGCTGGGAATCAGCTATACGGGGATTTCAGAGGGCATGATGAAAACTTACCGCGCGTTTAAAGGGGTGTATGTACAGGCGTAAACCTTGCTTATTTCTTAATGAATCTTAAGGATTTAATAAACAAAAATGATACATTTCTGCCTTATATTGTATTTACTTAATCAGTAATACCGCTCTGTAAATGAAAATCGTTGTCATGTTAAATCAGGGCTGTGGACAGATATTGCTAAAAAGTACGATGAGGTGAAGAAATGTTGAGTCATGATAACCGGGCGCAGAGAAGAGACATCTATGAGGAAGCTGACACCAGACGTAACCCATATCTGGTAGATTATGAACAGCAGCGAAACGGCAGGAATCATTCCGGGCGAAAAGCAATTCATACAGGGATACATACAACTGTCAGACAGAATGCTTCCGACAGAGAGGACAATCGCATTGTACAGATGAAATCCAGGGAAGATGTTCCGCTGGCATATACAAAAGCCAATGCCGGAGAACGGATGTCACGGCCTGCAGTGTATCGGGGAGAGGAGAAACGGGAAAAACGGGTATCTCCCGGGACTGTGCTGACAGGAGGGGCTTCTGCTGTGACCCGCCGCCGGCCATCACCGGAGGGCTATCAGGAAATGCCGGTTCGCCGCCGGCCGTCACCAGGGGGCTATCAGGAAATGCCGGTCCGCCGCCGGCCATCGCCGGAGGGCAATCAGGAAATGCCGGTTCGCCGCCGGCCATCGCGAGAGGGCTATCAGGAAATGCCGGTCCGCCGTCGGCCATCACCGGCAGGATATCAGAAGATGCCTTCGAAGCGTCCGGCGCTGTCCCGTCGCAGAAAGCGCATTTTGATGCAGCGTCTGACTGTCAGCGTATGGCTTCTGTGCATTCTCGCGCTGGCGACTGCACTGGTAATCAGAAATAACAGGGCTGCCGCAGCGGAAAATGGCAATAATCCGCCTGCTCAGGCCGGGGACAGTGGGATGAATGCCGTACAGAATCCGATTTCAGGCAATTCCACGCAGGGGCTTCCCGCAGATGTGTTTGCTGCACATCCTCAGTGGACCGAGGATTTCCTGACACCCAACGAATATTCCAGACCCGGGGACAGTCTGGAGACAGTGAATAATATTTTTGTACATTATACGGCAAACCCGGGAACCAGCGCTGCCCAGAACCGCAGTTATTTCGAGCAGCAGAAGGACATGCATGAAGCAAGTGTCAGCGCACATTTTATCATCGGCTATGAAGGAGAGATTATTCAGTGTGTGCCTTTGGATGAGATTGCCTATGCGGTGATGACCCGCAATTTTGATTCGATTTCGATAGAGTGCTGTTATCTGGCGGAAGACGGCTCCTTTACCCAGGAGACCTATGATTCCCTGATTTCGCTGCTGGCATGGCTTACGGATGCCTATGACCTGGACAGCGAGGATATTCTTCGACATTATGACTGCGGAGGTAAAAAATGCCCGCTCTATTATACAAATAATGAGGATGAGTGGGAACAACTGAAAATGGACGTGGACAAGCTTTAATATCTTTGTTAAAATAGACGGTGTGAAGGAAGCAGACAGGATACATATCCACCCTGACGACAGCTGGAAGCAGGGTGAAGAGATTGGGCAGAGAGACATCGTGGAGGTCAGGATGAATATATTATCACCGTCTATTTTGGCAGCGGATTTCAGCAGGCTTGGAGAGCAGATAAGGGAGGCGGAGCACGCAGGCGCCCGCTATCTGCATATTGATGTGATGGACGGGATGTTTGTGCCGGATATTTCCTTTGGAATGCCGGTCATCCTGTCCATCCGGCATTGTTCGGATATTTTCTTCGATGTGCACCTGATGATTCAGAAGCCGGAGCGGTACATAAAGGAATTTGCAGACTGCGGCGCCGATTTGATTAATTTCCATCTGGAGGCCACGGAGGATGTGACAGGTACTATCCAGAAGATTCGCTTCCTGGGTAAGAAGGTGGGAATTACCATAAGCCCGCATACACCGGCGAAGGCGCTGGAACCGTATCTGAAGCTGGTGGACATGGTACTGGTGATGACAGTAAAGCCCGGATTCGGCGGCCAGAAGCTGATACCGGAATGCCTGGATAAGGTGCGGGAGGTCCGGGCTATGGTGACGGAAAAGGGGCTGTGCACAGATATAGAAGTGGACGGCGGAATCCGGCTGGACAATGTGGAGCAGGCTCTGGAGGCAGGGGCCAATGTGGTTGTGGCAGGCTCTGCGGTATTTCAGAATAAGATATCAGAGAATGTGAGACAATTCATGGAGAAGCTGGAAAAAGCCGAAGGGAACAGCTGACAGAATGCGGGGTGACGGTATGCAGTTTAATGGAATCGGAAACGAACATGGTGCGGAGATGCATCGTGTAACCAATTGTATGCATGACCACAGCCATTATCGACAGGATATGGGAGGAGCGAAGGCAGCGGCCGGGAACATGAGCGCGCAGGCGGTTCAGGAGAGCAGGCAGCAGGCAGAGGGGCAGTTTTCCCTGTCGGCCTGGCTGGAGAAAACGCTGGGGAGAGGGAAAGGGCTGCTTCGCCATATCTGGGGAACCAATGAGCCGGGTGGAGCCGGAGAGCCGGGAGATAAGGCCGGCGCTGCCCAGGTGCTGGCTCAGGTCAGTGAAAGCAGGTCGGCAGACAGCCCGGGAATGAGCGCTGTGGGACTGAACATTCATCAGCCGGATATGGCGCAGACACTGCATGCTCCCCAGGTCGCGGCAGCGGCATCAGCGGTGCCGCCCCAGAACTCTCAGGGTAATCCGTATTTTGCGGCGGTGGAAGATACCGGAAGCCGGCAGGAGAATCTGTGGCAGAAGGTGCGGGTAAAGTTCAGGGACATTACCGGACAGCTGGCCGGTCATTTACCCGGGAAATTCATGAATGCGCAGACAAAGGGGTCCTTTCAGGCGAAGCAGGAGCGGCCGAAGGAAGATTTGCGCAGACGAAGTAAGTACCGCAGAGATGAACTGGAAATCGACTGTGTGTTGATGGATGACAGCTATCTTCTGGATTCTTATGATAAAAAGGGAGAGTACAGTAAACTTTCCACGAAGAAATAACAGGTTGACAGTTATCGCGGTTTATGCTATTTTTTATTTAAATGAAAAACGCGGTGACGAAGAGAATACCCTTTGTGGAGGTCTTACAGAGAAGGTTCCGGCAGGCCGATATGTCTGCAATGCTGAGAGGAGCCGGACGGGGTGAAGGGGAAGATGGCTTCCGAGCAGCGCACCGAGTCCGCTTCAGGCAGATTAGGCTGCGACAGGTTCCGCCTGTTATAGCGGACAGGGTTACTGACCCGAGGAGGCCTGCTGTGTGAACAGCAGGTAAAGAGAAGTGGTAACACGGGCATAAGCGCTCGTCTTCTGGTGTATAGTAGATACATGCACCGGCGGACGGGCTTTTTTCAGCATTTGAGAAAGGAGTTTGAAAATGGACAACAAGGGAAAGTATTATCTGACAACAGCGATTGCCTATACTTCTGGTAAGCCGCACATCGGAAATAATTATGAGATTGTGCTGGCGGACAGCATCGCGCGGTTCAAGAGAAAGGAAGGCTATGAGGTATTCTTCCAGACCGGAACGGACGAACATGGTCAGAAGATTGAGCTGAAGGCCCAGGAGGCGGGAACGACGCCGAAGGAATTTGTGGATCGGGTGGCGGGGATTATTCAGGGGATGTGTGATCTGCTGAATATTTCCTATGACAAATTTATACGCACCACCGACGATTATCACGAAGTACAGGTACAGAAGATTTTTAAGCGTCTGTATAAGCAGGGCGACATCTATAAGGGGGCCTATGAGGGAATGTACTGCACCCCCTGCGAGTCATTCTGGACAGAGTCTCAGCTGGTGGACGGCAAGTGTCCCGACTGTGGCAGAGAAGTGAAGCCGGCCAAAGAGGAGGCTTACTTCTTCCGTATGAGCAAATATGCCGACAGACTGATTCAGCATATCAATGAGCATCCGGAATTTATTCAGCCCGTTGCCCGCAAGAACGAGATGATGAATAATTTCCTGATTCCCGGCCTCCAGGATCTGTGTGTGTCCAGAACGTCGTTCAAATGGGGGGTTCCGGTGGATTTTGACCCGGATCATGTGGTGTATGTGTGGCTGGATGCACTGACCAATTACATTACCGGTATCGGCTACGATGCGGAGGGCGGCAGCACGGAACAGTATAAGAAGTTCTGGCCTGCGGACCTGCATCTGATTGGAAAGGACATTATCCGCTTTCATACCATATACTGGCCCATTTTCCTGATGGCGCTGGGAGAACCGCTGCCGAAGCAGGTATTTGGTCATCCCTGGCTGATGATGAACAGCGGCAAGATGAGCAAGTCCAGAGGGAATGTCATTTATGTGGACGACCTGGTGGATTTCTTCGGCGTGGATGCGGTACGCTACTATATGCTGCATGAGATGCCTTTTGAAAATGACGGAAACGCCACCTGGGAGCTGATAGCGGAGAGAACCAATTCCGATCTGGCCAATACGCTGGGAAATCTGGTGAACCGCACCATATCCATGAGCAATAAGTACTTTGGCGGCGTGGTGGCCTGCAAAGGTGCGGAGGAGGGGCCGGACCAGGATTTGAAAGCCGTGGCAGCAGGTGCATGTAAAAAGGTTACAGAAAAAATGGCGCAGCTGAGGGTGGCTGATGCCCTGACGGAGATCTTTGCCGTTTTCAAGCGCTGTAATAAATATATTGATGAGACAGAACCCTGGATTCTGGCAAAGGATGAGGCGAAGGCCGACAGACTTTCCACAGTGCTGTACAATCTGGTGGAAAGCATCTGTATCGGTGCATCGCTGCTGCAGCCTTTTATGCCGGGGACGGCGGAACGGATTGCCGCACAGCTGAATACCGGTTTGAGGGAATTTGATGAACTGGACAGGTTCGGCCTGTATGAAAGCGGAAGTAAGGTGACGGATCGTCCGGAGATTCTTTTTGCCAGGCTGGACATGAAGGAAGTGGAGAAGAGGGACGAGGAGCTGACAGCAGCCATGCTGGCAGCGGTATCCGCAGAAGGAGAGGCAGCGTCCGCAGAGGAAGCGGCGGATAAAAAAGAGGAAGCGCAGGTTATAGACGTGGAGGCAAAGCCTGAAATTACCTTTGAGGAGTTTGGAAAGCTTCAGTTCCAGGTGGGAGAGATTCTCTCCTGCGAAGCTGTGCCGAAGTCCAGAAAGCTTCTCTGCAGTCAGGTGAAGATCGGCAGTCAGGTAAAGCAGATTGTGTCCGGCATCCGGCCCCATTATTCTCCGGAAGAAATGGCGGGGAAGAAGGTGGTGGTGCTGGTGAATCTGAAGCCGGCCAGACTGGCGGGCGTGCTGTCCGAGGGAATGATTCTGTGTGCAGAAGATGCGGAGGGAAATCTGGCGCTGGTGGTTCCTGAGAAAGAAATGCCGGCGGGGGCGGAAGTAATGTAGCTGATGCGGCAGTGGATGCCTGCGGCAGGGTGCAGAGGGATTGAATAGTATGATAAAAGAAGAGATTTATTTTGACTCCAGGGACGGGAAAAGCAGGCTTCACGGAGTCAGGTATCGGCCGGAAGACCCACGGGCTGTCCGGGGGGTTGTGCAGATTGTACACGGTATGGCCGAATATGTGGAACGGTATGAGGAGTTTGCGGCGTTTCTCACAGCCAGAGGGTATGTGGTGACGGGGGATGATCATCTGGGCCACGGGAAATCGGTGGAAGAAGGCGGAAAATACGGGTATTTCTGTGAAAACGATCCGGCTACTGTCCTGGTGCGGGATGTCCACCGGCTGAAAAAGATGACGGAAGCTCTGTATCCGGACGTGCCCTATGTGATTATGGGACACAGTATGGGCTCCTTTATCACCCGAAATTATCTGTGCCGGTATGGCACGGGAATTTCCGCCGCCATTATCATGGGGACGGGAATGCAGCCCCGGGCCGTTGTGGAGACGGCTGCAGCAGTGACGGCATTGCAGAAGCTGTTCTGCGGTGCCGGGCATGTGAGCCGGCTGATTGACAGGCTTGCCTTTGGCGGGTATAATAAGAAAATCGCAGATGCCCGGACGAAATGGGACTGGCTCAGCCGTGATGAGGACAGGGTGAAGCGATATATGGAGGATCCTTTGTGCGGGTTTACCTTTACGGTAAACGGTTTTACCGCCCTGTTTGAACTGATATCCAGACTTTACCGTGGGGAGAACCTGGAACAGATTCCGAAGAAGCTGCCCGTACTCATGGTATCTGGAGATGCGGATCCGGTGGGAGACTGCGGCAAAGGCGTGAAAATGGCATATAATTCCCTTGTGGGGGCAGGCCTGGAAAATGTGAGGCTGAAACTGTACGAAGGGGGCAGGCATGAATTGCTGAACGAGACTAACCGGGAAGAGGTAATGCGCGATATTCATGATTGGCTGGAAGAAACAGTAGGAGGTAATGCTGTGAAGCGGCGGGAGTGATGAATACGAAGACAATATGGAGTCCTTATGAGATCAGATGGGCCAGACCAGAGGAATGGCGGCCGGTGATGCGGATGATCTGGCGGACCTTTATGAAATTTGAAGGAAAGGAATACTCTGAAGAAGGCATCAGGAATTTTTTCTATTTTATTACGGGGAATGAATTATACACGCTTTTCCTGAGGGGAGAGTATCTGCTGATGGTAGCTCTGGATGAGGGAAACATTATCGGGGCAGGGTCTGTCAGGAACAGAAACCATCTGTCGCTTCTGTTTGTGGACGAAAATTATCACCGAATGGGAGTCGGATGCACTATTCTTGAAAAGCTGTGTGAGTATCTGAAAACAGAGGTGGGGGAACGCTATATGTCGGTACAGGCAGCTCCGTACGCGGTTAATTTCTATAGAAAACAGGGATTCCGCACAGTGAGGCCTGAGATGGAATACGGCGGGATACGGGTGACACTTATGGAGAAAATATTTTAATTCATGACAATAGAATTCTGTTCCTGTATTCTATTGTTTACGGAAAGGCGGTTTTTATATGAGACTATTTAATCTGGACAGTCCTTTGATGCAGGCCCTCAATAAAATGGCGGATTTGCTGTGGCTGAATATTCTGACAATGATCTGCTGCATTCCCATTATAACGGTGGGACCTTCTCTGACAGCTCTGCATTACATGGCGCTGAAGATAGCCCGGGACGAGGAATGTTATATTACCAGGGATTACTTTAAATCTTTCAGACTGAATTTCAGGCAGGCGACCATAATCTGGATTATAGAGCTGTTCGTGATTCTGATCCTGGCAGGCGACTTTTACATCATGCGGAATACGGAGATGCAGTTCGGCGATGTCATCAACATTATCCTGGTGGTGGTGGCGGTTCTTCTGCTGTTTACCAGTACATTTGTCTTTCCGGTGCTGGCCAAATTTGACAACACGATTCCGCGGACGATCAAGAATGCTTTTTTTGTCGGTGTTCTGCAGTTTCCGAAGACCATATTGATGATGATTCTGTCCCTGGTTCCGGCGGTGCTGTTTATTTTTGTGCCGCGGATCATTCCGATTGTGGTTTTATTCTGCTTTTCCGCGCCGGCGTGGGTGTCGGCAAAGCTGTACAACAAATTCTTCAGAAAGCTGGAGGATCAGATTAACGGAGAAAACGCTCCTGAAGAAGCCGAGGGAGGCACAGAGGAAGAGGACGAAAGAATTTTCAGTGATAAGCTGGACGAATCTCTGTTGAGCGATTCACAAAACCAATAACTTCCTTGTATATTCTGTCCAAGGAAACGATGGAAAATTAGTCATATTGACGGTTTGGAAAAAATGACAGGCAGTTTATAAGCATTTTTAACAATCCGTCTCAAAATATTTGTGGAATAGTAGTATGGCGAAAACGGAGGCGATTCGCTATACTGATACATGTAATAAGCGTGAAACGGTGCATGGCCATCGTCAGAGCGGAAGAAAACATGTATACGTGAAAGGAGTTTTTCTATTATGGCAAGTTTATCTTTAAAGAATGTCTGCAAGGTATACCCCAATGGCTTTGAGGCAGTTAAGGATTTTAACCTGGAAATTGCAGACAAGGAGTTCATTATTTTCGTAGGACCCTCCGGATGCGGTAAGTCTACCACACTTCGTATGATTGCCGGTCTGGAAGATATCTCTGCCGGCGAACTGAAGATTGGCGACAGAGTTGTAAATGACGTGGAACCCAAGGATCGCGATATCGCAATGGTATTCCAGAACTATGCTCTGTATCCCCATATGTCTGTATATGACAATATGGCATTCGGTCTGAAACTGAGAAAGGTTCCGAAGGATCAGATTGATAAGATGGTTAAGGAAGCTGCTAAGATTCTGGACCTGACTCCTCTCCTTGATCGTAAGCCGAAGGCTCTTTCCGGTGGTCAGAGACAGCGTGTTGCCATGGGTCGTGCTATCGTGCGTAATCCCAAAGTATTCCTGATGGATGAGCCTCTTTCCAACCTGGATGCGAAGCTGCGTGTACAGATGCGTATCGAGATTGCGAAGCTGCATCAGAGACTGGGCACCACCATCATTTACGTTACACATGACCAGACAGAGGCTATGACTCTGGGTACCAGAATCGTTGTTATGAAGGACGGCGTTATCCAGCAGGTAGATACTCCTCAGAATCTGTATGACAAGCCTCAGAATCTGTTTGTTGCAGGATTCATGGGATCTCCTCAGATGAACTTCCTGGATGCAAAGGTTAAGGTGGAAGGCAAGACTGCCAGTCTTGAGATTGCAGGACACAGCATTGCTCTTCCGGAAGCAAAATCCAAGAAGCTGATCGACGGCGGCTATGACGGAAAGGTGGTTACTTTCGGTATTCGTCCTGAGAATGTGGATGATGATCCTGAATTCATCAAGACATGTGATCCGAAGAGTGTGTTCGAGTCTTCCGTAAGAGTTTACGAGTTGCTCGGTGCAGAAGTTTACTTATACTTTGACCTGGAGGAGTTCCCGATTACCGCAAGGGTTGCTCCCAACACCACCTCAAGACCCGGCGATTCTATCAAGTTTGCTTTCGAAGTTGATAAGATCCATGTGTTCGATAAGGAAACCGAGCAGATTATCACGAATTAGTTTTCATACATGCATAGCAGGGGGTGCTGGAAACGGCATCCCCTTTTAAAAATTGACAGCACACCATCTGCGCAGGATGGGTACAGGAAGGACATGGAGAGCAGAGAATGATTTCAAGTCAGACAATTCAGACCAGTATAGACGAACTGAAGGCAATCACAAAGGTTGATTTGTGTGTGTATGATTTATCGGGCGGGGTGGTAGCAGCTACCACGGCACAGCCGGATATTACAGCCGAACTGATCAGCGGATTTGCCTATTCGCCTGCGGACAGCCAGGTAATCGGAGTTCATCATCTGTTAAAGATTATGGATGAGGGAGAACTTTTATATGTCCTGGTGGCAAAAGGCGTAAGCGAAGATGTATATATGGTGGGGAAGATTGCGGTGAGTCAGCTGCAGAACCTTATCATAGCCTACAAGGAGAGATTTGACAGGAATAATTTTTTTCAGAATCTGCTGCTTGACAATCTGTTATTGGTGGATATCTATAACAGGGCCAAGAAGCTTCATATTGAGGCTGCCGTGCCGAGAGCGGTTTTCCTGGTGGAGACTCATTTTGAGAAGGATAATATCGCCACCGAGCTTCTGCGGGGCATTTTTTCCAGTCAGGCCGGTGATTATATCACTGCCGTGGATGAGAGCAGTGTTATTCTGATTAAGGCTTTGGAGCCGGATTATACCAATGAGACGCTGATGGAGGTGGCGGAGGTCATTGTAACCATGATGAACACAGAAGCCATGCTTAATGTGAGAGTCTCCTTCGGCACGGTGGCGCCGGAGCTGAAGGATGTATCGAAATCTTACAAAGAAGCGAAAATGGCTTTGGATGTGGGGAAAATTTTCTATGCGGAGAGAAGAACCATTGCATACAGCGCGCTGGGAATCGGCCGCCTGATTTATCAGCTTCCCATGAGTCTGTGCAAAATGTTCATCGAAGAGATTTTTGGAAATAATGTCCCTTACGATCTGGATGAAGAGACGCTGACGACGATCAATAAGTTTTTCGAAAATGATTTGAATGTATCGGAGACTTCCAGACAGCTGTTCGTGCACAGGAACACGTTGGTATACCGTATCGAAAAGCTGCAGAAGAGCACAGGGCTCGATCTGAGGGACTTTGACGATGCGCTTACCTTTAAAATTGCACTGATGGTTGTTAATTATATGAAATATCAGGACAGTTTGGACTATTAAAAGGGAACCTCCGGTTTTCTCCGGGGAAAATGGGAAAGTAAGCGGATAATGGTCATAAATGAGACAACCCCCTGAATATACTGGAATAACAGTTGGGTCAGCCGGATGTAAAGACATCTGGTGATAGAACTGAAAATTCAGCAAGGTATATTCGGGGGTATTTTTATGCTATATGACAGAAAAATAAAGTATCTGGATTATTACGAAAACGGGGAACGGGTCAGAGGAGGCGGTTTTGCCAAGCTGGAAGTCCGGGATGGAAGCATGCGGCTGGAGCTGAAGGTCACAGGTCTGCATCCAACCGATTCCTTTGACCGGGAAGTCATGCTTCGGGGGAATAAAAAGGAGAAAACTCTGGGCAGCATGGCCATTGTGGGAGGCAAGGGACAATATCTGCATCTGTGTCATGATATAGAAGATATCGGCGGGACAGGTATTAGCTATGAAGAGCTGGAAGGAATCCGCATTCCACTGGGAGCAGGACGGGAAATTTCCTGTGTTCTGCAACAGCAGAGCAGGACCTCTGAAAGAAGAGCGGGCAGCCGGGAGAGGGCCGACACAGGAAGAGAAGAGAGGGGCGGCACACGAATGGAAGAGAGCTTCCAGGCACGGAACGGAAGTTCGGAGGCAGAAACAAGAGAGAATTTCACCCACAGAGGGACAGAAGTGTCTGGCTATGGAAAAGAACGAGAAAGGACACAGGCAGCTGAGATAAGAGAGGAGAGTCAGGGAAGAAATCCTGAATATAAACCACAGGAAGTACCTGAGAAAAGGGAGGAGGAGCAGAAAGGAGAGAGAGAGGAAGCGGCAGAGGTGTGGATAGAAAAACGTCAGAGAGCGCGGGAGAACAGATGGAGAGACCAGCGGAGGAGTGAACAGGCGAAGTGGACAGAGGAACGGAGGAATGAACAGGAGAAGCGGACAGAGGAACAGAGGAATGAACAGGCGGAGTGGACAGAGAAACGAAGGAATGAACGGGAAAAAGGGGAATCGGAACTGACAGGTGTATCCAGACAGACCGGAAACCGGGAGACAGAAAAACCCATACAGCAGAAAGAGGACAAGTGGGCGCAATTATGGGAGATCTATCCGCATATTCACCCTTTTCAGGACGAGAGGGAGTATTTGTCAATCAGACCGTCTGATTTTGTACTGTTTCCCGCGGCTTCCTACAGAATGGTAAATAACAGCTTTCTGCTCCATGGCTACTATAATTATCATCATCTGCTGCTGGGCAGGGTGGAAAAGAGGGGAGAGAATTTTTATTACATAGGTGTGCCGGGCAATTTTTACGAGAGAGAAAAGCAGGTGGCGATTATGTTTGGCTTTGAGAGCTTTGAATGTGCGGAGGAACCGGCTCAGGCGGGGGACTTTGGTTACTATATGATGCGGACGGAGCTGTAATCTGCTGCTGCCTTACAGGCCGCTGAAATCAAAGGCAGGAAGAAAGCTTTCGTCTGCTGTCCCGCCTTCCTGAATATATCCCTGTTCAATGCCGATGGCATCTGCGAAGGCCAGGACCTTTTCATATTCTTCGGGAGAGACGCATCGCCGGAGCTCCTCCGGAAGGTCCGGACTGCCGGTGGGCGGTGTATATTGATTCAGTATACTGACATATATGTCATTTTGATAGGTGTCGTGGAGGTAGCGAAGGATTCTTTTGGAGTCTGCAGTTTCTCCGGGAAGCAGCAAATGACGGACAATGGTTCCCCTTTTCATCAGAGCGCTGCGAGGAGTGAGAACAGGAGGACCAGTCTGGCGGAACATTTCCGCGATTGCCGCGGATGCTTTCTGAAAGTAATCCGGAGCATGAGAGTACCTGGCCGAAAGTCTGGGAGAATGATATTTCAGGTCCGGCAGATAGATGTCCGCCAGGCCTTCCAGGAGTTTCAGAGAGGAGACTTCTTCGTAGCCGGAGCTGTTATATACAATGGGCAGGGTTAACCCCTGTCCTTTTGCTTTGTGCAGGGCCAGGCATACCTGGGGAAGAAAGTGACCTGCAGTGACAAGATTGATATTTGCCGCTCCTTTTTCCTGCAGCTCCAGGAAAATTTCGGACAGACGGTCTATGGATATGGGCCGGCCGGCCTTTCCCAGGGCGATTTCCCGGTTCTGGCAGAACACGCACTGCAGAGAACATCCGGAGAAAAAGACAGCTCCGGAACCGCAGCTGCCGGAGATACAGGGTTCCTCCCAGAAGTGCAGGGCAGCTCTGGCTGCCGTTATCCCGGCACTCTGTCCGCAGAAGCCTTTGCTGCCTGACAGACGGTCTGCATGGCATCTGCGCGGACAGAGTGTACAGTCCTGCATCAGTTCCTTGATTTTTTCAGGAGTCATTTCCATCAATTTCTTCTCCGGTTCCATGTATCTGTGCGGCGGAATCCCCAGCGGGGCTGAAACGTTACCAGAATGCGTGCAGACGGCCTGCGGACTGGTCTGTCATCAGTGATATACAAAGACCGTACACCCCGGAAATCAGATACAGCTCCACCCGGCTGCCTTACGGCACATGAGAGGTTCCGCTTAGTGCTGCTTTGTTCCCAACCTGACACGGTTCGCAGATTCCC
>Ga0224748_10135_pt1 | contig 18089 bp, 16 predicted proteins | sample LIM_F_Water_Neg_FD_182074 | JGI IMG/M metagenome (GOLD analysis project Ga0224748, IMG submission 182074) | Enriched cells from gastrointestinal tract of the lab mouse from Pacific Northwest National Laboratory (PNNL), Richland, Washington... | ecosystem: Host-associated > Mammals > Digestive...
GTCCACGGAATTTTGCATATACTCTCTTGTGGCCGGGTGAGGCGGACACTCATCAAAAGCCATGGCGATGGTGGACCCTAAGTTGGACTGGATCTCCATACTCTCCTCCGGCCCCATAAAAATCTTCCTTCCGTCAATGTGGGAGTTAAAATACACTCCCTCCTCCTTGATCTTCCTCATACCTGCCAGAGAAAATACCTGGAATCCGCCGGAATCCGTAAGAATGGGACGGTCCCAGTTCATAAACTTATGGAGGCCGCCAAAGGTTTTGATCAGCTTGTCCCCTGTGCGCACATGAAGATGGTAGGTGTTGGAAAGCTCCACCTGGGTGCCGATCTGACGAAGATCATCCGTAGACACCGCCCCCTTTATGGCGCCCACAGTCCCCACATTCATAAATACCGGCGTCTCTATGGTTCCGTGGACCGTCTTTACCTGGGCCCTCTTAGCCCGTCCGTCTTTTGCTATAATCTTATATTCCATGATTCTTCCCTATCTCTACTCTGCCTTTGCCGCCTTTTTTCTGGTAGTCATCACATACCAGAGCGCGCCGGTAACGCAGATGGAGGAATAGCCGCCGCAGATAATGCCGGCCATGAGAGGCAGGGCAAATTCACGGATGGAGGATACGCCCAGAAGGAACAGCACAAATACCATAATAAAAGTGGTAATGGACGTGTTGACGCTTCTTGTAAAGGTCTCCGTAATGCTGCGGTTTACCAACTGATCCAAAGATTCCTTGTGGCTCTTGGCTCCTAAGTTTTCACGGATTCTGTCAAAGATAACGATGGTGGCATTGATGGAGTATCCCACAAGGGTCAGCATACATGCAATGAAGGTAGAGCCTACAGACCACTTGGCCACTGCATAGCAGGTAAGAACCACCAAAACATCATGAACCAATGCAAGGACCGCACTGGCAGCAAAACGGATATCCTTAAACCGGAACCATATATAGATCAGCATGCAGATGGTGGAAATGATAACTGCCGCCACGGCATCCTTCTTCATCTCTTTGCTGACAGCGCCGGAGATACTCTCTGCCGTGATCTGCTGGGCATCCACGCCGAACTGTTCCACCATGGCATCGTTTAGGGCCTGCCTCTGCTCCACAGACAATGTCTTGGTCTTGATAATCACTTCATTCGTTCCGGCCACCTTCTGGGTCTGCACTTCGGCGTCTCCTGTCACCTGCTCTACCACAGGCACTACCTTTGCCGAAATATCATTCAGACTTAAGTCTTCATTAAAGGTTACATTGGTGGAGGTTCCGCCTCTAAAATCCATACCGTAGTTCAAAGCTCCCTTACCGGAAGCAGCTCCCATTCCCATAACAACCCAACCAATGGCCATGGCGGCTATGGAGACGGCAAAGAACATTTTCTTCTTTCCAAGGAAATCTATGGATGCTCCGGCCTTCTTCACTCCGTAGAACTTTGCATCCTGGAACCCTATGGCATAGAGGGCATATAAAGCCCCTTTCGTCACAAACAACGCTGTAAACATAGAAAGAATAATACCAATGGCCAGGGTGGAGGCAAAGCCTTTCACGGAACCGGAGCCTCTCCAGAACAGCACGACTGCGGCGATCAAGGTAGTCACATTGCCGTCGACAATAGCAGACAGTGCCTTGCTGAAGCCGGTCTTAATGGCGGACCTTACGGTCTTTCCTACACCGATCTCCTCTTTAATACGGGTAAAGATAATAACATTGGCATCCACCGCCATGCCGATGGACAAGATAATTCCTGCAATACCCGGCAGTGTCAGAGTCACCTCAAAGGCGGACAGAAGAATCAGCTCCAGTCCCACATACAGGCACAGCGCCAGCACGGAGGCAGCTCCGGGAATCCGGTAAGCACCGATCATAAACAGCGCCACAATCAAAAAGCCGATGGCTGCTGCCTTTAAGCTGGTGGCAATGGCCTCCTGGCCCAGCTTTGCACCTACCACGTTGGAACGCAGCTCCTCCAGCTCCAGAGACAGGGAACCGATACGGATGGTAGCCGCCAGGTTCTCTGCTTCCTCATAGGTGTCCATGCCTTCAATATAGCACTGCCCTCCTGTAATCACAGAATTCACACGGGGAGCGGATTTGATGGCATTGTCATAGATAATATAAATGATCCTTCCCACATTCTTTTCCGTGGCCTCTGCAAAGGTCTTGGTTCCTTCCGGGGTAAAGGTCAGATTTACGATATTCTCCTTGATACCGTTCTGCTCCATAATACCCGCCTTGGCGCTTGCAACCTGGGTTCCGGTCAGAATTACCGTTCCCTCCTCATCAATGAACATGAGGGAACCCGGCTTGCCCAGCTCTGCAAGGATAGCATTGGCGTCCGACTCTCCCGGAATGTCGATGTTGATCCGGTTGCTGCCCTCCTGATACACCTCCGCCTCACTGCTGTACCCCTGGGCCCTCTGCTGAAGCTTGTACACTGTATCGGACATCTGCTCGGAGGTTGGGTTGTCCTCCACGGACTGATAGGTGATGCTTACGCCTCCTGCCAGGTCAAGGCCCAGTTTGATGTCATCCATGGTGTCATAGCCAAAATACCCAAAGAGGCCCACACACATAAGAATGGCAAGAAGGCCCAGAAAGCCTTTTGATTTACTACTCTTCATGATAGTTTATCTCCTTTTCATTTACTTGGCCAAAGCCGCTTTTATCATAATAGAACACTCGATTCTCTTCTTCTGCATCTCACATCCGATGTCATAGGCATCCGTAATGGAGCCGTGGAAATGGTAGGAATTGGCGGCACAGCCTCCGCTGCAGTAGAATCTGGCAAAGCAGTCCCTGCACTTGTCCTTGGCGTAGACATTGCACAACTTAAATTCGTCCCTCACCTTTGTATTGACAATCCCCTCATCCACATTGCCCAGAAGAAACTCCTCCTGTCCCACAAACTGATGACAGGGATAGAGATCGCCCCATGGAGTCACGGCCAGATATTCCGTACCGGAGCCGCAGCCTGACAGGCGCTTGGCCACACAGGGACCCTGGTCAAGATCAATCATAAAATGGAAGAAGTTGAATCCCCTTCCTTCCTGACAGCGCTTCACATACTCCTTTGCCAGCTTGTCATATTCCTCCAGAATCCGGGGCAGATCCTCCTCCCTAATGGCATAGGGTTCCTCCAGGGAAGCCACTACCGGTTCCATGGACATCTGCTTGAATCCCAGATCTGCAAAATGCAGCACATCCTTGGAAAAAATCCAGATTATTTCTGGTAAAGGTCCCCCTTACATAATAGTTTGTCTGATTTCTGCTGTCAGCAAACTTCTGGAACTTGGGGACAATCAGGTCATAGCTTCCTGCGCCTTTCCTGAAGGGCCGCATCCGGTCATTGACCTCCTTTCGCCCATCCAGACTTAAGACCACATTGCTCATCTCCCGGTTGCAGAACTCCATAACCTCATCATTTAAAAGAACTCCGTTGGTAGTCAGGGTAAAGCGAAAATGCTTGTCACAGGCTTTCTCCCGGGAACGGCCATATTCCACCAGCTGCTTCACCACCTCCCAATTCATGAGGGGCTCGCCTCCGAAGAAATCCACCTCCAGATTCCGCCTGCTTCCGGAATTGGCAATGAGAAAATCCAAAGCCTTCTTTCCCACCTCAAAGCTCATGAGAGCCCGACGGCCGTGGTATTCTCCTTCTTCTGCAAAACAGTACCGGCATGCTAAGTTGCAGTCATGGGCAATGTGAAGACATAAGGCTTTCACCACTGTCTTCCTCTTTTTAAAATCTATCACATACTCCTCATAGACGTCTTTTGTAAAAAGCTCCTGTCTGTCTATAAGCTCCTGAATGTCAGACAGCGCATCCTCAAGATCGTCTGGGTCATAGGAGCCGGAAAGATGAGCTCTCACCCCCTCCTTCAGTTCCTGGGGTACAGGCTTTCCCTCTTCCATGTCCGACAATCTTTGGGCCAGATACTCAATGGCATCATACACCACATCCTCCACCACGTGGACGGCTCCGCTGTTGACATCCATAACAATATCATACCCATTATTTTTATACTGATGAATCACCGGTCTTCTCCTTTATCCTCTTGTCAAATTCTTAGCAACACAGAAAGCCCCTACAATCCCTGGGACCGTAGGGGTATCCAGTACAGTCTGTTTTCTGAAATCAGCCCGATTAGCGGCTGCTGTTCTCACAGCTCTGATTTCCTACTGTGCAGGAAGTCTTGCATGCAGACTGACAGGAAGTCTGGCACTCCCCGCAGCCGCCCTTCTTCATAGTATTCTTTAAGGTATTATTGCTTAAAGTCTTTACTTTCTTCATGGTCAGCTTTCCTCCGTTTTCTGTAATTGTGTTGCTACACTTCTTCTTACTATAACACAAGTCCCAGGTTCATGCAACACCTTCAATCATTCTCATCATAAAAATGGCAGCCGCACCGGCCGTTTTCCTTTACAATATACAGGGCGCTGTCGGCCTTCTTATATAAGTCGTCGGGAAAACCGCTGTCGGAAAAGGCAATTCCGATACTTAAGGAAACCTTTGGAAGGCCATCATCAGGATTCTGAAGCTTCTGGTTCATGGCGTCAATCTTTTCCTGAATCACTGGTCTTAATTCCTCCGTACAGTTTGTCATAATAACGGCAAACTCGTCGCCTCCGATTCTGGCCACATGATCTCTTGCACGGAATCCCTCCTGAATCATCTTGGCCGTCTTCTTAAGCACCTTATCTCCCACTTCATGGCCGTATCCGTCATTGATCAGCTTAAACTTGTCTACATCAATGATGAGCAGGGCAAGGGGATCCGCCGTTGTCTTTAAGAGCTGCTTCATATGTTCAAATGCCCCCCGGTTAATCACGCCCGTAAGGGGATCATGCTCTGCCTTATGCCGCAGAAGGATCTCGTTAGCCGCATTGACTTCGTAGATATCGTTGTAGGTCAAGGCCAGATACTTAAATTCATAGGACCCCGTAATCTCCAGCTGCTTCTCCGCCTTGATACAATTTATGTAGATCTGAAGAGGCTTTACAATCAGCACGATAACCAGAATAAAGGTAATGGTGTTTAGGACAAACAGAATGCTGATGCAGATCCGCTGCCTTCCCATAATGGCTTCCAAGCTGGAGGCGCTCTCCATCTGTCTGTCTCTCGTCCACTTCATGATAGCGTCCAGGAAAATTTCCGTGTTGGTCGCGATCAGTTCCTTAGCGCTCTGATACCCATAGTCAAACACCAGATTCCGGGCGGATGCGATCATCTCCTCACTGCTTAACCTCTCATCCTCCTCTAAAAGAACTACATTCTGCACCTCCTCGGGAAGGGAGTCCAGATCATAATTCTTGGCCTGGGCAATGAGCCTCATGGCATAGATCTCCCGCTCCATAAGCCGGTTGGAATTATCAAGTGCCTTGTGAATGTACTCATAGGCTTCCTGGCTTGTCCGGTATCCCCCCAGTTCCGCCAACGCCTGTTCCCGCCTTCTGGTCACATTCTTTTCCTCAAAATATGCCTCCATATATTCTGGCTCCATAGTCATAGTATACAACCGAACCTGCTCTGTCAGATAGTCGGAACCCTCCCGCACCAACGCGGCATCCTTCTCACAAAGAATATAATCCTCTGTGGCATCCATCATCCTCCTGTATCTTACGGAAGCCTGTATGGTAGCATAAATAAGGATCACATACAAAACTGCCGCCGCCGCAATCATGGCATAGTTCATGCTCTGGATCTTTATTCCTCTGATCTGCTTTTTTCCCTCTTTTCCCATCTCTCCCCCTCCATAATCTTCGGAACTCTTGTACATATCCGTGTTCCTGCCTGAATATACTGAGATCAAGAAAACATCAAGGAGTCTTTTATGGAACCTTCTTCTCCAAGAGTGCTTCTCCGCTCTCTTCTCTTTTCCTATGTGCTGTCCGGTGTTTTGCTGGCCGCCACATCCTTTGCCCTTTACAAATTTCACCTAAAAGAAAGCCAGGTAACTATGGCAGTAAACCTGGTATATCTTCTCTCCTGCGCCCTTGCCGGCTTCCTCATGGGCAAAGGCATGGGAAGACGCCGGTTTCTCTGCGGCCTTTTGGCAGGACTTTCGTATTTTCTTATTCTTCTTGCAGTGTCCTTTGTTCTGAATAAAGGAATCACCTCAGACACTGCCCGGCTTCTTACCACACTGGCGTTCTGCACAGGCAGCGGTATCATCGGGGGAGTCTCAAGCTGACTCCCCGGCTTCCTGCTGTTCCTTCACGGGTATAATCATCCTGATCCGGTCAATCCGGTTTTTGTCAACGCTTTCTACAATGAAACGGATTCCATCATCGCTGACCTCCTCGCCTTCATCAGGAAGATGATCCAACAGGCCGATCACCAGGCCCCCCACGGAATCATAATCCTCGGACTCCAGTTCCAGGCCCAGACGGTCATTGAGATCATTGATCTTCATGGCAGCAGCTACCGAGTATTCTCCGGGAGCCGACTCCACCAGGCTCTTCTCCTCATCCTGATCATATTCATCCCGGATCTCTCCCACGATCTCCTCCAGCATATCTTCTAAAGTAATCAGGCCGGCTGTGGCGCCGTACTCATCCAGGACAATCACAATATTGTTGATGGTCTTCTGCATCTCCACCATAAGTTCCGCCGTCTTCTTATACTCATAAGTATACATGGGAACGCGCATATAGTCCCGAATACAGAATTCCTTGTCATTGTCTATTAAAAGCAGATCCTTGATATTCATGACTCCGATTACATTGTCTGTAGTCTCCTCATATACCGGGATCCGCGTGTACTTTTCTCTTCGGAAAAATCTCAATCAATTCGTCATAATCAGCCTGCACATCCACAAATGTCATGTCAATTCGGGGAACCATAATATCTTTTGCCAGGGAATCCCCAAAATCAAACACATTATTGATCATCTTCTTCTCTTCTGTCTCTATAACACCCTCCTCGTGGCTTACCTCCACGATGGTACGCAGTTCGTCCTCTGTGATCATCTCCTGCTTTTTGTTAGGATCCACCTTCATCAGCAGCAGAACTCCGAGGGAAAGCTTGTTGACCACTGCAATCACAGGAGTCAGGACCCACATCAGGGCATAGATCGTCTTTGCACTTCTCAAAGCAATCGTCTCGGCGGATATGGTGGACAGCGTCTTGGGCGTAATCTCTCCGAAGACAAGAATCAGCAGAGTCAGAACGCCTGTTGCCGCTCCTACTGCCTTGTTGCCGAAGATCTTTATGGTCAGAGTAGTCAAAAGGGAGGAAGCAGACAAATTGACAAGATTATTGCAGATCAGAATTGCACTGAGCATCTTACCCTGCTGCTCAATAACCTTTGTTAAGATTACTGCCCTCTCTTCCCCCGCCTCTGCCAGGGTTCGGATCCGTATCTTGTTCACAGTGGTAAGCGCTGTCTCAGAAGATGAGAAAAATGCGGATAATGCCAGTAAAACACCTAAAATAAGTAACTGTATGACGTCACTTGAATCCAAAAAAATCACTCCTCATATACATATTTTAGGTGATATTGTACATGATATTCTCATGTTTGTCAATGTTCTCTCTTGGCTTCTATCAGCTCTGCAACAAGTAAAATCCCTGTTCCCAGGAAAATAAAGATATCTCCCAGGTTAAATACCACCTTTTTAAGGCCTTTTACGTTTACGCTGAAATAGTCCACCACATATCCGCGCTTCAGCCGGTCATAGAGATTGCTCAATCCCCCACCAAGTATCAGGGAAATGCCGACCTTATGCCCCCCTTGTCCTTTTCTCGGGAAGAGCCACAAAAAGACACCGGCGACGGCACTGACCACCATAAGAGGCACCATCCTCACCAGCTCCGGCTTATCTCTCAGCACGCCCATGGGAAACCCGTTGTTATGATTCCTGTGAAGAATAATAAATCCTCTGCTTTTGTCCAGCTTTCTGGGAAATTCCTGAGGCTCTGCCTCCTCCACGGCAGACTTGATGCCCAGATCCACCAGCAATACGGTCATAACCAGTAATATCATCAACATAATCTAACCTCCGTTGTTTTTTTTATTTTACTATGATTATCTTTTTCCGTCCAGTGGGTTCTTATTCTTTCGGAAAACTTTTTTGCATAGTCAAAGCAGTACGCATATACTATAGCAAAACACATTAAGGGGTTCCTCCATGAGTACCTGCACTGTCAATGTAGCCAGCCAGGACTATGCTGATTTTATCTACCGCCATAGTTCTGCTTCTTTAGAAGAATTAACCAGTCTTTTAGGGACGGACTGTGTCAGCTATGTCAACGAATCCTATGCCGTCTACTATGTGCCTCTCAATGAGGCCCTCCCTCTAAGCATTCCCAACCATTCCTATGAATCGATTCCTACCCTTTTCGGACTTATGGATACCACCAGCATGGAGGCATCGGGAATTCTCTCTACGTTCCGCCAGCCCGCCCTTGGCTCCCAGGGTAAAGGAGTCCTTATGGGACTTATCGATACGGGTATTGATTATCAGAATCCTCTTTTCCGCAATTCCGATGGGAGTACCCGGATTCTGGGATTATGGGATCAGACGGCAGACAACGGAGGCTTCCGGCTTGTCGGCAACCGGCTCTTTTCCTTCCCCTTTTTCTACGGAAAAGAATACACTGAGGAGGACCTCAACAATGCGCTGGCCCTTGAAGATCCTCTGACCCTGGTTCCCTCCACGGATACCAACGGCCACGGGACCTTCCTTGCCGGCATTGCAGCCGGCGCTTCCTCCTCGTCCCTTGATTTTACCGGTGCGGCGCCTCAGTGCAGCCTGGGAGTGGTAAAGCTGAAACCTGCCAAGCAATACCTTCGCGATTACTATACTATCCCCGAGGAGGCTGAGGCCTACCAGAGCAATGATATTATGCTGGCCATCACCTACCTTACCCTGCTGGCACGACGTCACAGAATGCCCTTGGTTATCTGTCTCGGCCTTGGCACCAACCAGGGAGGACACAACGGAGCATCCCCGGTCAGCGAGGTTCTCAACGGCCTCCGCTCCTACTTAGGGGTTACTGCCGTCTGTCCTGCCGGCAACGAGGCCGGGCTGCGCCATCATTACAGAGGGCAGATCAGCGGCCCCATAGGAGGCGCCTCCGACTATGACGAAGTGGAGCTGCGGGTGGCAGACGAGGAAAAGGGCTTTGTCATTGAGCTTTGGGCCAACACGCCGGAGATCTACACCATAGGCTTTGTGTCTCCCACAGGAGAAGCGATCCAAAGGATTCCTCTGACTCTCAATAATGAAAATACCGTCCGCTTTTCTCTGGAGCCTACGGTCATTATTGTATCCTACGCCACGGCCTTAGGCTCTCAAAGCAGTTATTTGGCTTTCATCCGCTTTGTAAATCCCATTCCCGGTATCTGGAAAATCCGGGTATACCCTACCATAACTTTTTCCGGCACTTACCATATGTGGCTTCCCATCGATGGCTTTGTGTCGCCGGATACCTATTTTCTCCAGTCTGATCCTTACACCACCATCGTTGCCCCCGGCAACACGGATTACCCTATTACAGTCAGCACCTACAACCACTTTGATGGAAGCCTGTTCATCCACTCCAGCCGGGGATACACAAGAGACGGAAGAGTCAAGCCCGACTTAGCGGCTCCCGGGGTGGATGTCTACGGGCCGGGAATCTCCTCCATTCCCGGCGAATACCCTATGGTGCGCATGACCGGCTCCTCTGTGGCCGCGGCCCATGTGGCCGGCGCGGTGGCCAACATCTATTCCCGACAATATCCTGCCGAGTCCTACCCTGTCATGGGAGGTGACCTTGTTAAAGCAACTCTCACCAGAGGGGCAAAAAGAAATCCAAACTACACATATCCCAATGAAGAATGGGGATATGGTACCTTGGATCTCTATCATTCCTTTCTTTCTCTTCGTGAGTGATCTGCCAAACCGACTGTCAGCCCCGCATCTCAATCCGTGGTCCGCCCTTCTTCTCCAAATAATCTCTGGTAATGACCACGGTTCCGATGCCTGGGTCCTTGGGTACCTCAAACATAATATCCAGCATAAACTCCTCCATAATCGCCCGCAGGGCCCTGGCTCCTGTCTCCCGTTTCAGGGCCTCCTCGGCTATCCAGCTCAGGGCCTCCTCCTCAAAGACAAGCCTTACCTCGTCTAAGGCCAGCAGCTTTATATACTGTTTCACAATCGCATTCTTCGGTTTGGACAGCACCTCCACCAGCATGGATTCCGTCAGCCTTCCAAAAAGTCACCACAACGGGAAGACGTCCTAAAAATTCAGGAATCATGCCAAAGGTGCGCAGATCCTTGCCTGTCACATAGCTTAGGAGATTGGGATCACTGTCGTAACGGTCCTTTAACTCTGCCTGAAATCCTATGGACGAGGTTTTGTTAAGCCTTTCTTTTATAATGTCCTCCAAATCAGGAAAAGCGCCGCCGCAGATAAACAGAATATTGTCCGTGTTCACCGTAGCCATGGGAGTTAAAGCATTCTTCTGATTGGAACCTACAGGCACCTCCACCACACTGCCCTCCAAAAGCTTCAATAGTTCCTGCTGCACGGACTCGCCGCTTACATCCCTGGTGTTGGTATTCTTCTTTTTGGCAATCTTGTCAATCTCATCAATGAAAATAATTCCCCGCTCTGCCTTCTCCACATCATTATCCGCGGCAGCTAACAGCTTGGATACCACGCTCTCAATGTCGTCGCCAATATATCCTGCCTCTGTAAGGGCAGTGGCATCTGCAATGGCCAGCGGTACGTCCAGAAGGCGGGCCAGGGTCTTTACCAGATAGGTCTTTCCGCTTCCTGTAGGACCGATCATAAGGATATTGGATTTCTCGATCCTTACCTCCTCATCCTCAGGTTCCGCCTTGTGCAGCACCCTTTTATAATGATTGTAGGCTGCCACAGAGATCACCTTCTTGGCCCGTTCCTGGCCAACCACATACTGGTCTAAGCTGGCCTTAATCTTGTGGGGAGCTGGAATATCCTTTAAATCAAACTGGGGCCCACTGCTTTCGGCTGCTTTTTTCTTAATCTTCTTTTTCTGGGGAATCTCAGTATCAGGAATCTTCATATTGCCAAAATCACTTAGATTCAGATTCATATACGGCATATTCTGAAGCTGAGAAAAATCCATTCCGCCCTTGGTAACCGCGTCAAAGGCCTTCTGCATACAATCATGGCAAAGACACATATTGCCCGGCATCTGGATCATAGCCCCCGCCTTGCTCTCAGACCTGCGGCAGATGTAGCATATCTTTTCGTATTCATCCTCTGTGTGTTGGTTCTTATTTGAATCTTTTTCTTCCAAAATGGGTTCTCCTATTCTTTTTATGGTATGCCCCTTGATGCAAAAGGGAAATGTTCCTATTAATTATAATAAAAATCAGGCCCCGGCACAAGACCGGAACCTGATTTTACGACTTATAAAAGCTTACTGGTTACTGTTTTTTCTGAGGAGCCGTCTCACCTAAGGTTGCTCTGCCTCCCAGGGTAATCTCAATCGTCCTCTCCTCATAAACTCCATCCTTTAGAGACTGGACCGTCATGGTCACGGTTTCCCCCTCTTTGTAGTACTTTAACAGTTCCTGAAGAGCCGCCATGCTTCTGACTGTCTGATCATCAAACTTGGTAATAATATCCTTCTCCCGAAGGTCTGTCTTGGATGCCGCGCCGCCTTCAAGAATGCCTGACACGAAAATTCCGGAAGGCATTCCCAGCTGCCTTGCCATGGTATCCTCCACCGTAAGGCCCTGAATTCCCAGATATCCTTCTTTTCCTTCCTCCACCATGTTGTTTCTGGTCCTCTTGGTCATCAGAGAATTGATAATATCCTCTGCCTTAGATATGGGAATTGCATAACCGATTCCTTCCACATCGGTAGAGGAATATTTGGCTGCATTAATGCCGATCACCTCTCCCTTCATATTGAGAAGAGCGCCTCCGCTGTTGCCGGGATTGATGGCCGCGTCTGTCTGAAGCAGAGTCCTTGTGGCAGAACCTTCTGTAACCACTTCCCGCTCAAGGGCACTGACCCAGCCCACAGTTACAGACTGGCCGTAGCCAAGGGCATTGCCGATGGCAATTACGCCCTGCCCTACCTCCAGGGCATCGGAATCTCCCAAGGTAGCCACTTTGATCTGACTCAAGGTATCTGCCGGAATATCCTTTAAAGGAATGGCTATAACTGCCAGATCCGAATCCGCATCCGTTCCCTTGATGGCGGCATTGACAGAGGTAGAGTCAATGAACACCACAGACAGGCTGTTGGAACCTTCCACTACGTGGTTGTTGGTTACTACCAAAAGCTCCTCATCATTCTGGCCTACAATAATGCCGGAGCCGCTTCCCGGAACCTCATAGGCTCCGCCAAAGAAGAAGTTTCCTTCATAAAGAACCGTATTGTTCACTGCCACAATAGAAGGCATGGCATTCTTCACAATGGCAGACACATCCAATGCCACAGCATTGTTAATAGAAGAACTGCCTGCGCCGGAAGGAGCTGCCTGAGAAGGCTCTGTCGCTGCTAAAACTTCTGACTGACTTACCTGAGGATAGGTCTCCTCCTTCATGGAATCAGCCACTATGTTCACTCCCACCATAGTGCCGCCGGATACCACACCGAAGAGCAAGGCCGCCGCCGTAATTCCTGCCACACGTCTGGCCATAGCCCCCCTCTTCCTTCCCTTTCCCTGGATTGGAGACTGGCCGCCTGATACCCCCGGCTGCCCCTCATAGCAGCCGCTCTGATACTGGCTGCTCCAGCCGCTTCCCTGGGGCTGGCCGCTTCCGCTGCCTCCCTGATGCTGACTGTTCCAGCTGTTCCCCTGGGGCTGGCCGCCTCCGCTGCCTCCCTGAGACTGGCTGCTCCAGCCGCTTCCCTGGGGCTGACCGCCTCCGCTGCTTCCCTGAGGCTGGCTGTTCCAGCTGTTCCCCTGGGGCTGGCTGTTCCAGCTGTTTCCCTGAGGCTGCTGACTCTGAGGCTGGCTTTTCACTTCTGAATTTAAGATTGGCGGCTCCGGTCTATGGTCATCAGGACTCATATTGCCGTCAAACCCTTGTTCTCTGTTTTCTTCGTACATATGATAATCCCCTTTCTTTTTGGCTTTGTTTGTTTATGACCATACTATAGCAACGGTTTGTGACTAAACTGTGACAGAATTATAATAAATATGTGAAACAAAGGAGCCGGCAGGGCAATGTCCTGAGGCTCCTTTGTTCTTTATACGCCAGGCCCCCGATTATTGTCCTCTTCAGGCACGGGGCTGCTTTCTGTTGGCTGTGGGGAAGAACCAGGCTGACTGCCGGGACCTCCAGGTCCCTGGTTGACTCCCGGACCTCCGGAATTGGCTGTGGATTCCTGGGTAGCTCTGGTTCCATCCGGCGATACAGTTCCCCCCGGAGTCGTGCTGCCGCCAGGCGATGTGGTTCCTCCAGGATTGACACTGCTGCCCGGTGATGTGGTTCCTCCAGGGGTTGTGCTGCCGCCGGGGGAACCGGCGCCCGCAGGAGTGCTGCCTCCAGGATAAGATTCATTCTGTCCTGGCCGTGTCCCCTGTGGATAGCCTTCTCCGGGCTGCTGGGAATGTCCGGGACCAAAGCTTGAAGATTCTGATTCTGTTCCTCCCGGTCCCAGAGGATTGTCAGAACTGCCTGGCCGTGTCCCTTCTCCCGGAGGCATAGGATACTGACTTTCTCCAGGCGACCCGGGATTGGTGATTCCAGGTCTTCCCGGAACCGTTCCCGGCTGGCCGCCCGGATAAGAAGAATCCGGATCCTCCGGCCAGTCGTCTATGGGCCCATCGATCAGATCCCCATTTTCATCGGTCATTCCCGGATAAAAGTCTATGGGATAACCGAACTCGTCTGTCTCTGAGATAACAGGGTATCCGAATTCGTCTGTCTCCGCCTGGGAAGAAGAGGTTTCTTCCTCTGTTGTCTCAGGAGCCGCCGTGGTGGAAACATAACTCTCGGTAGCCAAAGCACTTCCCGTAGAAGGTTTTCCCTCCCGGTGCATACCGCTGTCCTGAGCAATCTTGCTGCTGATCTGCTTCACCCGGTCTGTAGGAATATAAGACTCATCCCCGAACAAAAATGTATGAAGCTGGCTTACGTTAGATTCCAAAGTCTGAGGAATCACACAGTCACCTTTTCCCGGTATATTGGCATTCCCTTTGGCAAAGGGGAAGCCTGCTGTCTCCCCGATATGGTACTTGCTGATCCCTAATGCCAGCTCTGTCATATCCGAAAAGGTCAGGTTCGTGCTTATGGTAGGCAGTATTACCACCAGAATATTGTTCAGCACAGAATAGTCCGCCTGCTTTGCTTTGGCAAAAGCCAGCTCAATGATCTTTCTCTGTCTCTCTGTTCTTGCGTAGTCTGTGTCCATAAGGCGAAGGCGGCCATAGGCAACTGCTTGCACGCCATCCAAATGATGAAGGCCCGGGCCCGACAGATGTTTGGAGGCAACTCCTGTTGCCTTTACGGTCTCTGTAATAAAACCATTGATATACTTATACTCTGATTTGGTGATCTCCACGTCAACGCCGCCCAGAATATTAATGCTGTCTGCAACGGCCTTCCAGCTGAATGTAACATACTCTGTAATATCCAGATCCAGGTTCTTATTGATGGCTTTCAGGGCCTGCTCCGGGCCGCCGTTGGCATAGGCTGCATTAAATTTCCTGTAGGAGCCGCTGTCATTAATATTCAGATAGGTGTCCCGATACAAAGACACCAGCTTAATATCTCCTGTATCCTGGTTGATGCAGCAAAGGATATTCACGTCAGACTGGTTGCCTGCTCCCACATCCGTGCTTCGGCTGTCCACACCGAACACGGCAATCATGCGGTAGCCCTTCATCTTTTTAATATCCTCTACAGAAAGCTGCTCATTCTGAACGTTTTTAGGATTGAAGTCCTCTCTTTGGATCATGTTCCAGTGCCGCGCAAAATATGCATATCCAAATATCATCATGAGGGTAAAGCACTCCGCCACAATCATGACAATCATGCGTCTTCTCCGCTTTTTCTCCTTGGCCCTCTGAATCTTGGCCTTGGCAAGGACCTCCCTTGGACTCTCTCCCATTCCCGAAGCAGATAAGGTCTTTGTGACCGGGGTTCTTTGGGCCCCTGTCGGCCTCTCTATAGGGCCTGTCTGGGGAATCCTTCCTGCCGCCGTTTCCCTTACAGCCCCAGACCTTACACTGCCTGTCCTTACATTCTCCTGTCTTCTGTTTCCCGGAGGAACAGCCCCTTTTGCAGGCATCCTGCCGGGAACGGCTCCGCCTTGCAAAGTGCCGGGCCTCCTCTGAGATGTCATCCTTGGTCCCTGAGGCTGGGTTGGTCTTCTGTTCTGATTTCTGTTAGGGGTCTGTTCAAACCCATCGCCGCGCTCATAGCTCATGCAAATAACCTCGTCTTTAACATACCTTTTGTCTAATAGGCATTTTTATTGATAAAACCCTTGAAAAACGTAAGAAATAAAATCTTAAAATCCAGGCCTAGGGTCCAGTTTTCAATATAATATAAATCATGCTCGATTCTCTTTGTAATGGAAGTATCCCCTCTTAATCCGTTGACCTGAGCCCAGCCGGTCATCCCCGGGCGGACCTGGTGTTTAATCATATATCTGGGAATCTCCTCCTTGAACTTCTCCACAAAAAAGGGCCGTTCCGGCCTTGGACCCACCAGACTCATGTCACCCATAAGAACATTGAAAAACTGAGGAATCTCATCAATGCTGGTCTTGCGGATGAAGCGACCCACAGGCGTTACTCTGGAATCATTAGGGGTGGTCCACTTGCTCTTCTCCGTCCCCGGATTCTGCACTTCCATGGACCGGAACTTGTACATCTTAAAAGGATGATTGTGAAGTCCTACCCGCTCCTGACAGTAGATCAAGGGTCCCGGAGAACTAATCTTAATGAGAGCAGACGTCAGAAACATAACCGGTGAAAACAGGATAATCCCTACTAACGCACCGAAAATATCCACCACCCGTTTCATCACCCTGTTAATGGGGTCATTGAGAGGGACATGGCGGATATTGATTACCGGCAGTCCCTGAAGATCCTCCATAAAAGGCCTGGTGGGAATCACATTGTTATAATCCGGAATAAACTTGGTGTGAACTCCGGACTTTTCACAGGAAGCCACAATCCGTTCCAGTCTTGCATACTCCCCGATGCCCAGGGTAATGGCAATCTCATCCAGCGTATTCAAGGCCAGGATAGAATCCAGCTCCGCGATCTTCCCGAGAACTCTGACCCCCCGGTACTCCTCCCCCGGCTCCGCCTTGTCGTCCAGCACTCCATACACATGGTAGCCCCACTCCGGATTCACCCTTACACGGTCAATAAATCCCTGAGCCGCCCTGCTGCAGCCAATTAAAAGCACATGCTTCTGGTTATAGCCCTTTGCTCTCATGGAGCGCAGGATCATTCTGATTACATTCCGCTCAACAGTCTCCGCCGCCACATTGACCGCAAAGAAATAAAAAACCATTCGGTTGGAGAACTCGCGGAAATACGGATTCTTCTTCAGCAGCAGAAGAACCAGAGAGTTGATCAGAAGGCCTGCCAGATTAGCCTTGCAGATGTTGGCAAATTCGTATCTGCGCTGCTGTACCCTTTTAGGTGTATACAGATGAAAAAAGGTATACAAAATCAGGTACAGCGGGACAATGCCCACTAAAACCGAAAAGTAAAACTGAGGAGACAGAAGCTGTTTATAGGGGCTGAATATATGATTCCCCATATACAGAAGCATCCATGCCAGACCATAAGATATGACTATGACCAATCCGTCCAGCACAACATGAAGGCTGTTCAGCTTTTTCTGGTTATTCTTTATCATGATTTTTCACCTTAGTATTAATTTGATGCCATATCCCATACATTATACATGAAAAACCCTGGTGTGACATTAAAATTCTCTTAAATTTTGGTTGAAATTGGGTATAGTATACCTCAGACGCTTCAAATATTCAATACCCTATACCTTTCTCACGGCTTTTAGCTTCCTTTTAGAAAACTCATACACATAGAGAAATGTCCCGGTTATCAGTTCCCACTGAATGGCAAGATAATTCTCCAGATGCTCCCCTCTAAAGGCCGTCTTTTTGCAGGCCCCCACAGTCCTGATCCCTTCCTTCAGGCCTTCCACATACGCCTTCTTAAAACCGATCTTCTTAAAAAATCCGTATTTCAGCAGAATTCCTGTCAGCAGTCCCGGGCTGTTTACAAGAAGCTGGGGCCAGGGCATGTTCTTATAGATCACATAGAGATTGTTCCGCGCCGCCAGCCTTACCTTGAAATCATTGTATTTAGAACCGCTGGTACCGCTTCCCACATGATAAACCACTGCCTGCGGACAGTAGAGATTGCGGTATCCGAAGATTTTGGCCCGGTAACACACATCCAGGTCTTCCAGATAAGCAAAATGCTTCTCGTCAAAATACCCGATCTCCTCAAACACCTTCCTCCGGTAAATCGCTGCCCCGGCGCAGGCGGAAAACACCTCCCGCTCCCTCCGGTAGCCCTTAGAGCTCTGCCCCACTCCCCGCTGGTAAGCCCAGCCCAGAAGACAGTACATATCCCCGGCGCTGTCCATAAGCTCCTTGTGGTAAAGCTGAATCATCCTGCTGCTCACGGCAAAGATCTTTTCCGACCGTCCGACAGCCTTCACCAGAGCCCCCACAAATCCCGGCTCCGCCACAGTATCATTATTCAAGAGAATCACATAAGGCGTCTTAGCCTGCCGAATCCCCGCGTTCACAGCCCCGGAAAACCCGGTATTCTCCCCCATGGATATGGTGGTGATCCCTTTCTCCGAAAGCCACTCTGCACTCCCATCCGAAGATCCATTATCCACCACCACCACATCAAAATCCCTATAGGTCTGCTTCTCCAAGGCCTCAATACAATCCCTCAAAAACCCTATCCCATTATAATTCGGAATAATCACCGTCACATTCTTCATCCGTTTTACTCCTTCCATGTCCATTCCCTTTTCTATTCTGGGAAAAGCCATATATGTCATGGAGCTTACACCTCATCCATGAGCCTTACAATTTCCGCGTCCAGCCCATAAGGCTCCCCGACCCCCTCCTTCTTCAGA
>Ga0224748_10136_pt1 | contig 18087 bp, 12 predicted proteins | sample LIM_F_Water_Neg_FD_182074 | JGI IMG/M metagenome (GOLD analysis project Ga0224748, IMG submission 182074) | Enriched cells from gastrointestinal tract of the lab mouse from Pacific Northwest National Laboratory (PNNL), Richland, Washington... | ecosystem: Host-associated > Mammals > Digestive...
GTTCAAGCCGCGTACCAACCCTCATTCTTTCCAAGGTCTTGGCGAAGAGGCTCTTAAGATCATGAAGGATGCTGGCGAGCGCTATGGCCTTCTCACCCTCACCGAGGTGATGGATTCGGCTCATTGCGAGCTTGTGCATTCCTACGTTGATGGACTGCAGGTGGGTGCTAGGAACTTCCAGAACTTCTCGCTTCTGAAAAAGATCGGCCAGGTTACCGCCGATTCTCATAAGATGGTGCTCTACAAGCGCGGCTTTGCAGGCTCCATTTCTGAGTGGCTTGCCGCGTGCGACTACATCTCGGATTGCGGCAATGACAACATCGTTTTGTGCGAGCGCGGTATTCGTACGTTCGAGACTGCCACGCGATTCACACTCGATATCGCAGCGGTACCTGTCATTCACAAGCAGTCGCTCTATCCGGTCTGCATTGATGTGTCGCATCCTGCAGGTCAGCGTGATCTGGTACCCTCCCTTGCGAAGGCTGCGGTGGCAGCTGGTGCCGACTCGCTAATGATTGAGGTGCATCCTAATCCGCCGGTGGCGCTATCGGATGGACCTCAGCAGCTCACCCCTGCGCAATTCCGTCAGCTCATCGGAGAGCTTCGCGAGCTTGCAGAGGTGCTAGGCAAGAAAGTGGTCTAAGTTGGAACTTTCCGGACTTAATGAAGCACAGCGTGAAGCGGTCCTTTGTACTGAAGGACCGCTTCTCGTACTGGCAGGAGCAGGTAGCGGCAAGACTCGCGTGCTCACATATAGAATTGCGAACATCATCAACGAGAGCAAAGCTTCGCCTTGGGAGATACTTGCCATCACGTTCACCAATAAAGCGGCCGCGGAGATGCGCGAGCGTCTCTCAGGTCTTATCGGCGGCGCTGCAAGAGGGATGTGGGTGTCGACGTTTCACAGCATGTGCGTGAGAATGCTGCGTGCTGATGCGGAAAAGGTCGGCTTCACGCGCAATTTCACCATCTATGACACCGATGATCAAAAGCGCCTCGTCAAGACGATAATGACAGAGCTTGACATCAATCCGAAGATGATCCCGCTAAATACCGTGCTGAATAGGATCTCACAAGCGAAAAACGAACTCATTGTTCCGCTGGATTTCGAAGCGGGCGTGGTCGACCCGATAGGAAAGCGCGTGGCGAAGGTCTATATCCGCTACCAAGAGCGCCTTCGTCAGGCCAATGCCATGGATTTCGACGATCTGCTCCTGCATGGATTTCTTCTCCTTAAGAATCATGCCGATGTTCTTCGCGCGTATCAAGAGCGTTTCAAGTACGTGATGGTCGACGAGTATCAGGATACGAATCATGCGCAGTACCTGATAACCCAACTTCTCGCTGCTGGTCACAAGAACATCATGGTGGTGGGCGATGATGATCAGTCGATCTATTCGTGGCGCGGGGCAGATTTGCGAAACATCCTCGAATTTGAGAAGGACTATCCGCATGCCAGCGTTGTGAAGCTTGAGCAGAACTATCGCAGCGTGGCCAACATCCTTGATGCCGCAAACGCCGTCATCGCGAACAATCGAAACCGCAAGGCGAAAAAGCTTTATACCGATTCAGGTGCCGGCGATAAGATCGGCGTCTATACAGCCACTGACGAGCGCGACGAGGGAAGATGGATCGCCGGCGAGATCGAGAAGCTGAAAAGCGCCGGTAGCTCGTATAACGACATGGCGGTGTTCTATCGTACGAACGCACAATCCAGAATGCTTGAAGATATGCTTTTGCGTGCGGGCGTGCCCTACAGGATAGTCGGCGGCACACGGTTTTTTGAGCGTATGGAGATCAGGAATGTCATGGCGTATCTATCTGTCGTGGTCAATCCGGCTGATGATGTGTCTTTCGAGCGCATCGTGAATGTGCCTAGACGCGGGATCGGAAAGTCAAGCGTGGAGCGAATTCAGATGATCGCTCGCGAGATGAATCTTCCCGAGATAGAGGCCGCAGAGCTTCTGTTGCTCGATGACGAGACGCGCGCCTCCACGAAAAAGGCTATCGGCGAGTTTATCAGTCTCATCAAGAACGCACGCACGTATTCCGGCGAGCTTCGCGCGGTTATAGAGCATATAGTCGATGACTCCAAGATGATAGAGGCCCTTGAAGCTGAGAACACGGATGAGGCGAGAAGCCGTATCGAGAACATCAAGGAGCTCATGGGCGTTGTGGATGAGTTCTCGCAGACACACGATGATGTTGATTCGATGTACGCGGCACCTACCGACTCCGAAGGTGCGCAATCCGATGATTCTTCACAAGACGGATCGGGCGCAGGTGGTGCGGTGGCATCTGTTGAGCTTGCGAGCGGTATCGTGATCATCGAGTCGCAAGATGATGAGGAGCCTGCCCGCGTTCTCCGAGGCGATTCTCTAGCCGATTTCATCGAATGGGTGCGCTTGAGGACGGATTTGGACTCGGTGTCCGAAGACGGGAAGGCTGTAACGCTCATGACCGTGCACTCGGCAAAAGGACTCGAGTTCGACAATGTATTCGTTGCCGGAATGGAGGAGTCGATCTTCCCGCATATGAACTCGATCGGCGAAGAGGGCGCCGTTGAGGAAGAGCGACGTCTTGCCTATGTGGCGATCACCAGAGCGCGAAAGCGCCTATTCCTAACGTGCGCTCAGACGCGTCAACTCTACGGTCAGACTAACGCCAATCCCACATCGCGTTTCATTCGCGAGATCCCATCCGAGCTTCGCAACACCACCGGTCTTGGCTCATCGGGTTTTTCGGGCACCGGTTGGGAGAAGCGCGGCAGCAGACGAGGCATCTCCGGTTCAGGTACCGAGGCTGGCGAAGGAAGAGTTTTCGGACGCTCGAGCGCATCCGGGTCAAGATCGCGTACGAATTCATCCCGATCATCCGATTCGGGAAAGCGCGCAGGAGCGAAAGAGACATTCAAGCGCGGGGATACAGTGGATCACAAAACGTTCGGGCGCGGTGTGGTCATCAAGGCCGATGGCGATACGATTCTTGTTAAATTCGCGAAGAGCGGTCAAACGAAAAAGCTCTTGAAGGACTATGCGCCAATCGTAAAGATCTCAAAGGGGCGATAAGCGATTCTCGCGCACCTAAGCGCTATTGTGTACAAGGCGCAATCTCGCGCTTTGTGCACGTGCGGTGATGGCTGCGCTACCGACGACCGAGTAGGTGCCAACGATCTACGCATCCATGTATTTTCGTGAGTTAATATAACGAGGTTTTCTAAGACAAGATTTTTGGAGAAGTTGGTTATGACTAATACCGTTTTGGTGCTCGGACATCGCAATCCTGATAACGATTCGATCAGTGCAGCTATCGGGCATGCATATCTGCGAACTAAGCTTGCCGAGCGCGACGGCAATCCAGATGGACTCGTTTATCTGCCCGGAAGGCTTGGGCCTTTACCCCCTGAGAGTAAGTGGGTGTTGGAGCGAAACGGTATCGACGAGCCGATTCTCGTGCCTCATGTGCATGTGAGGGTAAAAGATGTCATGACGGAAAATCCCGTCAGTGTCACAGCTGATGAAACGATGCTTGAAGCCGGAAGGCTTCTTCGTAAGCTCAACGTTCGCTCGCTTGCCGTGCGTGATTTAGACGGTAAATTCTTGGGGCTCATCTCTACGCGTGCGATAGCGGAGCGCTATATCTCTGCAACCGACATGCTCCAAGAAGGGGAGGAGTCCTCTTCGATGGCGGTGGCCACATCGCTTATCGATTCGCTTACTCAAAAGGTTGGCGAGCTCATGGCCACAAATGTACTGATCCTTGATGGCGAGGACCTTGTGAAAGATGCTGCCGCTGACCTTATTGCAAGTGAGCTGCGCGAGGGCGTGGTGCTTGATAGTGCTGGTCGTGCGATCGGGATCGTGACTCGCTCTGATGTGACGAACGCGCCGAAGCGCAAGGTGATATTGGTCGATCATAATGAGAGCAGACAGGCGGCGCCGGGAATCGAGGGTGCGGATGTTCTCGAGATCATCGACCATCATCGCATCGCTGATGTCTCGACTGCGAATCCGATCAGATTCTTGAATCTGCCGTGGGGCTCTACCGCGACCATTGTCACATACGAACTTCGCAAGGAGGGCTTTGACATCCCTCGGGGGATAGCAGAGGTGCTCTTGTCGGCTATCCTTACAGATACCGTCATCTTGAAGTCGCCGACCACGACTGAGATCGATAAGGATAACGCTTCGTATTTGTGCGACCTTCTCGGTGTTGAGTTGCGTGATTTCGGTCTTCAGGTGTTCCGTGCACGTGGTGGCGAGGAATCGATCTCGGTAGAGAAATTTGTCGAAGCCGACTCCAAGGAGTTCCTCGTCAATGACAATGTCGTGCTGATCGCTCAGCATGAGACGGTCGATCTTGAAGCTGCGCTGTCTCGTGAAGAGGAGATTCGCGCCCATATGTGCAAACTCCTTAACGACAAGAAATACGATTTCGTGTTGCTGCTTGTTACAGATATCCTCTCAGAGGGCAGCCAGTTTCTGTTGGAGGGCAATCCTAAAATCGTGAATAACTCCTTTGGGATAGATGTCGATCAGCAGGGCGGAGTTTGGATGCCGGGGATACTTTCAAGAAAGAAGCAGGTCGCAGCGCGTATTCTATCCTAGGCGCTATTATTGGATACGCTTTTTATCATGATGTTTTGGTGAAGCGGAAAGGTTTGAGATTAAGACGATGGCTGAGCTTACAGATGAGCAGATAAAAGCTGAAGAGGAGTTCATGCGTGGGCTTCCCAGATTCAACGTTGCCGCTTTTCTGTTGCCGCCAATATGGGGGCCAGCGCACGGTTTTTGGGTGACCATTCTCTATTATCCTATCTGGTTGTTCGTAGATAATCTCTTTTTCGCTACCTATAATGACCCGCAGCCTTTGGGCGTGATTCTTTCGATATTGGCGTTCGCTGCGCTGCTTGGAATTACGATCGCCTTTGCTATAGTCAGTCAGCCGATCGCAGCACATAGGGCGCAAGATAAAGGTATATCTAGGCGGACTTACCTGAAGCGACAAAGGTATTGGGCGATAGGGTGCGCAATTGGGGCTATCGTTATGCTCTCACTTGCGACCTATTACAATCTTGTGATTAGGCCTACGGTGGGGCAGTAGAACTGCTTTACCGCCATATAGGCTATCTAAGGAAGAGATATCAGTGAAGATTGCAGTGTTCTGTGTCGGCAATAAGCTTCTTTTAGATGAAGGGATCGGCCCTGCTGTCTATGATGAGCTTGTTGCATCCTATGAGTTTCCGGATAACGTGGATCTTTTCGATGTCGGCTGCATGGGTCTTGAGATGATCGGATACGTTGACGATTATGACTATCTGATCACGATAGATGCTGTAGATGGTACAGATGAGGCGCCTGGGACAGTATTTGAATTCTCGCCGGATGACATGGCGAGGCGTGATAGAGGGATGGCGTCGCTGCATGAACTGAAGCTCTCGGACCTGTTCGATGCGGCATTTTTGATGGGTTATGAAGCGCAGGGCAAGTGCTTCGGTATGCAGGTGCAGAACATGACGCCTGAGATGGTTACGATCGGTCTTACACAGCCTGTCTATGAGGCGCTTCCACTCTTGATCGACGCTCTTTTGGCGGATCTTCATGCAAACGGTGTCGAGGTGGTGGTGAAGGCGACAGGTGAACCTGTTCGTCCGGGACATCATCATGTGATGTCAGAGTGACAAGTGGACGTATAGCTTGTCACATCGCTTGTGCACTAACGAAATGATTGCCGAGATACTTAGTCGCTCAAACAGTCCTCGGCTTACGCCTGCGGAACTCGCTTTGTAAGCACCTCGGCAATCATTTCATGAAACAAAAGGACGGGGTAATACTGCGACTATCAAAAAATCCTGACAACCCGCTGATAAAGCCTTAGCGCTCGCATGAAGGGCATAGGTCTGCAAGGAAGCACTCTTCGCACTTCGGTCGACGTGCAATGCAGATCTGCCGTCCGAAGAGCACCCATTGGTGATTTATATGTCGCCAATACTGTCTTGGGTATAGCTTTAGAAGCGCAATCTCGGTCTTTTTCGGATCATCGTCTTTGGGAACCAGCTTCAGTTTGTGGGCAATTCTGTTCACGTGGGTGTCCACTGCTATTCCTTCAACGATCCCGAATCCCTCGTTCAAAACGACATTGGCGGTCTTACGACCGACGCCCGGCAACTTTTGAAGTTCGTCGATGTCGCGCGGGATCTCACCGCCGAAATCTGCGAGCACCATCTGTGCGATACCGATGGCGTTTTTCGATTTGTTCCGATAAAAGCCGATTGAGCTGATGATATCGGCCACATCATTCGGATCGGCCTGCGCCAGATCGGCAATGGTGGGGTATCGCTGCCAAAGCGTTGGTGTGACTTTGTTCACTGCGACATCGGTGGTCTGCGCGGAGAGCATGACCGCTATGGTCAGCCTGAAAACATCGCCTCCATAAACAAGCGCGCATTCGGGATCCGGATAGTGCTCACTCATCCTGTCCTCAATGACTATGGCGCGCTGTCGTTTATCGGCCATCTTCTCTCGCGGCATAGCGTCTCACCCCTAGATTTTGTATCCGTATAGAAAAAATCCACAATCTGTTCGGATGATAATAGCACTCGATGTTGGTATGATAGCCATAAGATCAATATTGACGGTTTTCTCATATCTAAGAGGTATCGATGGCTTTCGTACACTTGCATAATCATACAGAGTATTCGCTGCTTGACGGCATCACGCACATCAAGGATATGGTGCGTCGTGCGGCCGATCTTGGAATGCCGGCTGTGGCTGTTACTGACCACGGGGTTATGAGCGGCATGGTCGAGCTCCAAGAGGCTTGCGATGCTGTTGAGAAGGAGACGGGTAAGAAGGTAAAGCCCATCTTCGGTTGCGAGATATATTTCACAACGGATGACGACTTGCGCACGGACATGCGCCCGCGCCTTCATCATCTTTTGTTGCTCGCAAAGACGACAGAGGGCTATCACAATCTTTTGAAGCTTGTCTCTGAAAGCCATGTCGACAATTTTCATTACAAGCCGCGCACCACGCTTGCGCAACTGAAGAAGTATGGTCACGGCATCATTTGCGCTTCGGCTTGTCTTGCTGGCATTATCCCGCGATTGCTTGACAATCGCCAATATGAGGATGCCGTTATCTGGGCGAAGAGATTTGCGGAATGCTTTGATGAAGGCGATTTCTACATCGAGCTTCAAAACCAAGGGCTTACCACCGATGGTGGTATGACGCAGACAGAGCTCAATCGGGAACTCAAAAAGGTGGCCGACGAATGCGGATTTAAGACCATCGCCACGAACGATTTTCACTACCTGCTTCAAGAGGATGCCCGCGCGCAGGACATCATGCTTTGCGTTGGTACGCGCTCTCTTATCAATGAGGAAAACCGCCTCAAGTTCGAGAACGATCAGTTCTATATGAAGACGGAACAGGAGATGCGCGAGGCGTTTCCGGAGTTTCCTGAGGCATGCGATAACACGGTTGAACTCGCCGAGAAATGCCATGTGGAGCTTGAGCGGGAGATCATCTTGCCGACATTTCCTCTTCCGGAGGGAGAGACCGAAGAGAGCTGGTTCAAAAAGCGCGTGTATGAGGGTCTAGAGAAGCGCTACGGCACACCGGTTCCGCAGGAGGCGACCGAGCGTGCTGAATATGAGATGGGCATCATCATCGGTCAGGGATTCCCGGCATACTTCCTCATCGTTCAGGAGTACATCGAGTGGGCGCGAAGCCAAGGCATCGGCGTAGGTCCCGGTCGTGGTTCGGCAGCTGGTGCGATAGTCGCATATGCCATGGGGATCACGGACCTCGATCCTCTTTCGAACGGACTTCTCTTCGAGCGCTTCTTGTCGCCTGAGCGTGTGGAGATGCCTGATATCGACGTTGATTTCGAGGACGAGCGTCGCGGTGAAGTGATCGAGCACATCAAGGAGGTCTATGGCGAGGACCATGTCGCCGGCGTGATCACCTTTGGCAAGCTGCAGGCGAAAAACGCCGTTCGCGATGCGGCGCGCGTTTTGGATTATCCATATAATGTCGGCGATCGTATCTGCAAGATGATCGGCGATGAGCTCGGTATAACCATTGATGGTGCGATGGAGAAAAATCCCGAGCTTCGCGATGCTTATGAGAACGAAGAAGACGTGAAAGCAGTCATAGATGCGGCGCGCGCCATCGAAGGCCATGTGCGCGGCGAAGGTGTGCACGCATGCGCCACCATCATTTGCCGCGATCCGATGTCGGATCATGTTCCGATGAAGCGCGACACCAAAGGTGGCGGCATCATCACGCAGTATGACGGTCATTACACGCCTGAGCTCGGCCTTTTGAAGATGGACTTTCTTGGGCTTCGAACGCTCGGTGTTCTTTCGCGTGCATGTCGCAACATCGAAGCGAGATGCGGCATCAAGTTGACTCCTGAGGATATCCCCACCAACGATGAGGCCGCTTTTCAACACATGCGTAGTGGCAACATGGATGGAATCTTTCAGGTTGAAAGTGATCTTTACGTCAGCCTTTTCAAGCGCCTGCCACCGAAGCGCTTCTCGGATATCGTTGCGTCGATCGCACTTAATCGTCCGGGCCCTCTTGAGTCGGGCATGGTTGATGACTATGTGAAGGTTGCAAGCGGCAAATCGCAGATTCACTATTATGATGACCGCCTGCGTCCGATTCTTGAAGAGACATACGGCACGATGGTCTACCAAGAGCAGATCATGCAGATATCTATGGCGATGAGCGGCTTTTCGGCCGGCAAGGCGGACAAGCTCCGTAAGGCCATGGGTAAGAAGAAGCTTGATGTTATGAAAGAGCTTCAGCAGGATTGGAACGACGGTGCTGTGGACAACGGCTTTTCGCTCGAGATCGCAAAGCAGATCTGGGCTGATGCCGAGAAGTTCGCGAAGTACGCATTCAACAAATCGCATTCGGCTGCATATGCGATCCTTGTCATGAGAACCGCATATCTAAAAGCGGCCTATCCCAACGATTACATGGCGGCTGTTCTGTCCAGCTATATGGGCAACACCAAGCGTCTTATCCGCTATATTTCAAGCTGTAATCACAACGGCACACCAGTGCTATCACCTGATATCAATTCATCAAACGTTGAGTTTACGCCTGTTGATAATGGCATCAGGTTCGGTCTTATGGGCGTGCGCGGAATAGGTCGAAACGTTGCTGATGAGATTATTAAAGAGAGGGAGAAAAACGGCCCTTATAAGTCGCTGCATGATTTCGTTGAACGTGTCGATTACTCGATTTGGAATCGAAAGACACTCGAGGCGCTCATCAAAGGCGGGGCTTTCGACTCGACAGGATATACCCGTCGTCAATTGATGCATTTTGTAGATGAGACATCTCTTCTCGATGATGTATCGAAGCGACAAAAAGACATCAATTCCGGTCAGGTATCGATGTTTGATATGTTTGCCGATGTGGCTGATTCTGGTTTTGAAGAGGTTATCCCCGATCCTGACGGCATCGAATGGGAGAAATCCGAGCTTTTGCGCAACGAGAAGGAGATCTTGGGTATCTATGTGTCCGAGCATCCCATGGAGCCGTACTCCGAGATGATATCGCGTATGACAAAATATACGATGGGTTATCTCTCCGAGTTTACAAGAAATATCAAATCCGCGACATTTGTCGGCATGATTTCAGGAATTGTTAAGCGTCAAACAAAGCGCGGCACCAACATGGCCACTTTCCAGCTCGAAGACACGACGGGTATGGTCGAGTGTATAACATTTGAATACGATAAGTTCGCCGATGTGATCGTTGAGGATGCCATCGTGAAGGTGAAGGGCAAGTTCGAGGCGAACGAGAGGGGAAACCAGATCGTGGCCTTCGAGCTCTCACCGCTTGTTCTTGAACAAAGCGACACGCAGGTCAGAAAGCCGCGTCATCTTGAGCTGAACCTGAGATCGTCGGAATTCGATCAGAATAATTCGCTTCATCTGAACAGGATACTGAGGTCTTTCCCCGGTCGTGATGGAGTGGTTTTGCTGATCAATCAATCCGACGGGCGAAAGTTCCGCGCCGAGCTTCCGATAACGGTTGATTCGTCGTCGCCTGTTTTAAGGGATGAGATAAGAGAGCTGTTCGGTAGGGCGGTGTAGGCAACTGATCGCCCTACTAGGCGATCGGAGCTCAACGATGTACAGCGTGTAGTTTGTATGGACGCGCCTTAAAATCTTCGCAAAAGTGCGAAAATCTATCCTGTGTTAGAATTATTAGGCTTATGCGCTGGTAAGACTTGCGCGATGAAACGGATAGGCGAGGCGAGAGGCGACCCTCAATGTCGTTTTTAGATAGATTCAGCGGATTCGGCGGTCAGATGTCGATGGATATGGCTATCGATCTGGGAACCGCTAATACTTTGGTGGCCATCACCGGTGAAGGTATCGTTATCAACGAGCCTTCTGTTGTGGCTATAGAGAAGAGCACTCATCGGGTGCTTGCTGTCGGTCATGAAGCGAAGAACATGATCAACCATACACCCGATGCGTTCTCTGCAGAGCATCCATTGAAAGATGGCGTTATCGCTGATTACGATGTAACAGAAGCGATGCTGTCGGCATTCATCAACAAGGCCACAGAACGCAAATATCCGTGGCAGGCAAAGCCGAGGATCGTCATCTGTATCCCGTGTGGTGCTACCTCGGTCGAGAAGCGTGCGGTGTTCGAGGCGGCCATTCAGGCTGGTGCCCGTCAGGCTTATCTGATCGAAGAGCCGATGGCGGCGGCCATGGGAGCCGATCTTCCAGTTACAGAGCCTACAGGCTCTATGGTCGTTGATATCGGAGGTGGCACTACTGAGGTCGCTGTCATATCGCTCGGCGGTATTGTCTCCTCATCTTCTTTGCGCCTTGCAGGCAATAGGCTCGATGAAGCTATCGCCGTTCACCTTCGCGATCTTTTGGGAATCAAGATCGGCGAGCGCACTGCTGAGATCATCAAGATCAAGATCGGCTCGGTCCTTCCTTTTGAAGACGGTCGCGAGCGTGACATGATCATTTCCGGTCAGGATGTCTACACTGAGCAGCCGAAAGAGGTGACCATTCAATCCGAAGATGTACGCGCCGCTCTTATCGAACCTATCGAGGAGATGGTCCAACACATCAAGGAGACCTTCAAGACCACCAACCCCGATCTAGCGTCAGATATCATCCAAAATGGCATTTTGCTCACAGGTGGCGGCGGACTTCTGTCTGGTTTGGATAGGTATTTCACCGACAGGCTTGAGATTCCTGTTTGGGTCAGCGAAACGGCTCTCACCAATGTTGTCTCCGGTTGTCTGAAGGTGCTCGAGACCCCAACCGCTCTCAGGCAGACACTGATGCGCTCCAAGTAGCGCGCAGCTATCTGAGCAGGCGATACATCCATAAATGGATCTTAACAATTCCGAAAAGAGCTTCATCGATATTCGGCGTATCGTGCTCATCGTGGCTCTTATCGCCTCTATCATCTCCATGGGGCTCTATACGCGTGAGGGTGATGATGGCTTCTTGCATCGTCTTCAAAGCTCTGTTCATACCCTGATCGCCCCAATAGGTTTTTTAAGTGCGAATGCGGGAGCCGCGATCGACGATGCTGGCGCAGCTATCAGCGATGCCACCGCAAACGAAGAGACACTCTCGGCGCTTCGACAGCGCGTTGTCGAGCTTACCGAGATGGTCACCCAAGGTGAGGAATACAGGCTTGAGTCTGAACGTTTGCAGGGTCTTTTGAATCTCAAGGAGACGTACAAGATCGATGGCGTTACAGGTCGTGTGATAGGTCGTAACTCCGATTCTTGGAATCAGACGATAACCATCGATGTAGGTTCGGACCAAGGCGTTGAGATGGGGCTTACTGTTATGGGTCCATCTGGCGTTGTCGGTCAGGTTATCTCGGTCAACCCCGGGTCCTCAGATGTACGCCTTTTGACCGATCCGAAATCGGGCGCTGCGGCTATGATTCAGTCAACGCGGGGCGATGGCATTATTCGAGGATCACTATCAGGAACACTCTATCTTGAAAACGTGGATGCTGATATCGAAGTTAAGCAAGGCGATGTCGTTCTTACAAGCGGTCTTGGCGGAAGTTATACCAAAGGTCTTCTGATTGGAACAGTGGTTCGTGTTGAAGGTAACGCCAAGGATGGCACGCGTACTATTATCGTGGCACCCAACGAGCAGGCGGCGGTGCTTGAAGAGGTGATCGTGGTGTTCAGCGCATCTGAGTCGACCTCGTTTGTATCGAGCCCGCAATCAAATCAGGGCTCTGCGGGCAACTCAGATGATAGTGGCGAGGCCAACAGTGCGACTTCGGGTGAGTACAACCCGCCAGAAGGCGCTCAAAATGAGGAGGATGACTCGTGATCTTGATCCTCAAAAACAACGCCGGGATGCTCATAGGGGCACTCGTTGCCGTTATTCTACAGGCTCTTGTCGCGCCATATATCACCATCGGGTATGCGATGCTCAATCTTATAATGTGCTACGTGATATTGATGGCTATAATCCGAGCGGACAAGCAGGGCTACATCATGCCGTTTGTCTTGGGACTTTGCTACGATCTTATGAGTTCGGGAACAGTAGGCGCAATGGCGTTCATATGCGTCGTTTTGACCTTTGTGATATCTCGCATATATTCGATGCTTGCCAACGACACGATGCTGATCCCTGTCGTACTTATCACGTTGGGCTGCTTTGTTGGCGAGCTGATATATGGATGTTTGCTGATAGTGTGCGGATTGGATGTCAGTTTGCCGGAGGCGCTGCTTTACCGCATGCTTCCTTGTGGTTTATATGATACGGTCGTGTCGTTGGTCGCATACGTTTTGATAGTGCGCTTCGTTTTCAGTGCACGATCGACCGACACCATGCAGGTTATCAGATAGGATTCGGAGCATCAGATGCTTGTTGCAGTAATTGCTGCATTGATAACCATAATCGTTCTTGTCGGTATTATCTCCGTCGTTATTTCGGTGCGCTCGCATAGAGCCTCTCAAGACCAAAGCGCAACGAACGACATTGCAGAGCTTGAGAATATCGGCGTGTCGAAAGATGCATCGATCGCAAACGATGCACAGGGCGATGTTCGCGTGCGCAGTGGAGAGCGTCCGAGCAGCAAGCCCTCAGATAGCCTCTCTAGGAGATTCGCGGCGCTCGGGGTTCTTGCTGGTGGCATATTCGCCCTTTTAGGGGCAAAGGCTTGGACTATGCAAGTCATGTCATCTGACGAGTATTCCGACAAAGCGCTAGACAATCTGATGACATCGGTGTCTACGCCTGCTCCGCGCGGATGTATCTATGACAGAAATGGTCTTGCCCTTGTGAACAACAGGACCAGTCAGACGGTCTTGGCTGATCCTGATGTGATATCCGATCCCGATGTGATGAGGAGACTTTCTGCTGTACTGGGCATTCCGCTCGGTGTCGTGCGCCAGCGCATAAGCGATTCTTCGGCCGGTGCACAGTCAAAGCGTGTGGTCGCAAGCGATGTCAGGCTTCGCGATGTGGCATTCATATCCGAGCACGCGGATTCTTTTGAGGGTGTGAGTGTCGAGTCGCGAACGGTTCGCGATTATCCCTACGGTGCCCTTGCGTCTCATCTCATCGGCTATACTGGATCACCTTCCCAGCAAGAGCTTGATTCCACCGCAAGCGGACGTGTTATTGAATCGACTGATGTCGTGGGAAAGAGCGGGGTGGAGCTCCAATATGACAACATTCTCTCTGGCGATCAAGGGCAGAGGCAGCTTGTTGTCGATGCGCAGGGCAACACCGTTGATGTGATATCCGAGACATCTCCTGTTAAAGGGTTTGATCTGCATCTCACGATCGATGCGCATGCGCAGTATGTGGCCGATATGGCGCTTGCGCAGCTGATCGCACCGTCAGGGGATATCGGTACCGGAAAAGGCGTTGCCGGAGCGGTGGTGGCTATGGATATGAAGGATGGAGGCGTTCTTGCCATGGCGAGTTACCCCACCTTTGATCCGACTTATTTCACCAATGGCATCCCGCAGGAGATCTGGGATCTGTACAACACTGATGAATCCAATGCGCCGATGATCAACCGTGTGGTCAACGGGCAATACGCTGCGGCATCGACCTTCAAGGCGTTCACTTCGATGGCTGGTCTGCAATATGGATTTGCCAACTACGATACGACTTGGAATTGCACAGGATCATGGGACGGCTTCGGCTCGGGAGACATACAGAAGTGCTGGAATACGAAAGGCCACGGTACGCTCGATCTTCATGGCGGCATCGTCAACAGCTGTGACGTCGTATTCTACGAGATAGCGAAAGCATTTTTCGATCATGGCCCTGAAGGCACGGGGGAGCTTTCCGACACTGCGCTTCAGGACTACATTAAGCAATACAGATTCGGTTCGACAACGGGCATCGATCTTGCCGATGAGTCGATCGGTAGGATTCCGACACCCGAATGGAAGGCTGAGCACTGGAAGAACGTGCCCTCCGAGGCGATCTGGGTGGGCGGTGATTATTCGAATATGATCATCGGACAGGGCGATGTTCTTATAACGCCGTTGCAGCTAGCTGTGGCATACGGAGGCATCGCCACCGGAAAGATCGTCAAGCCGCATCTTATGAAAGAAGTGAAGAACAATACCGGGGATAGTGTGGTTGAATCTGATGTCGAGGTTGTCTCTGAGCCTGATGTTAACCAAGAACACCTGAAGTATGTCTGTGATTCTTTGCATGATATGGTTTCACAGAGCAAGGCAGCATCAGAGGCGTTTTATGAGGCAGGGATCGATCCGGCGCTTGTCTCTGGAAAATCTGGTACAGCTGAGCATGCGGACAGGATCCCAGATGCATGGTTTGTTACATTTGGCCCTTATGAGGATCCAAGATATGTGGTGGTCTGCGTTATTGAGCAGGGAGATGGCGGCGCGGACAATGCGGCGCCTGTCGCTGCTAAGGTGATGTCAGCATTGCTCGGCACGGATGGCAAGGATGATGAGGTCGGCCATATCAGCGGCTCATCAGGTAGATCTGTTGAGCTCCAATACAGCTCTAGCGGCGGGCGACAGGACTAAGAGATAGGACCGAGGAAAAGAGCTTATGTCACCGATCCAGCAGATAGACAACATCAAAAAGACGTATGTCAAGAAAAGCTCGGCTCATGCGAAGCGATCTCGCGACATATCCTCTATCGTATGCACCCCTTTGATCCTTGCAGCGTCGTTGTTGCTCGCATTCGGGCTTCTTATCTGTTGGTCTGCGGTTCAAGGGGATGCTGATTACAGTTTCACGCGACAGCTTACAGGCGTTGCCGGCGGACTTGTCTTGATGGCGATCTTTTGGGCTATAGACTATAGGAAACTCGGCGGTGCTTCTTATATCCTGCTCGCTATAAGCGTTGCGCTTATCTTATCGCCGCATCTTCCTGTCATAGGCGTTACGACGATGGGTGCAACATCATGGATTAACATCGGCATGCAGGTGCAGCCCGGTGAGTTCGCCAAAGTAACGGTCGTGCTGTTCGCGGCGAGCTTGGTCGCTCGATATGGCGGCAAATTGGATCAGCCGCTTGAATATTGCAAGGTCGTGCTGCTTCTTCTCATTCCGTTCATCTGCATCATGTCGCAACCCGATCTTGGGACCGGTCTTGTGTATCTTTTTATCTCAGCTGTAACGCTTGTGATGGGAGGAGCTAGATTCAAATACCTCATGATCACTCTTGCGCTCGGAATCTTGGCCATAATAGGCGTGTTCATCATAGATGATTTCTTAAAATACGAGACGGAATCCGGTGAGGTCGAATACAAGCTGCTCAAGCAATATCAGCGCTCTAGGCTCTTCGTGTTCATGAATCAGGATTCGCTCTCGCAGACAGATGATGGATACAATCTCCAACAGGCCATGATCGCGATCGGCTCGGGTGGTCTTTTCGGCAAGGGGCTCGGCTCATCCACGCAGTCCTCGCTCGGCTTCCTCCCTGAAGCACCTACCGATTTCATCTTTTGCGTACTTGCAGAGGAATTCGGATTCGTTGGTGTTTTGGCACTTCTTGTCATGTATGGTTTCCTTATCTATACAAGCGTGAGGATCGCAAGGAATTGCAGCAATCTTTTTGGTATGCTCATCGTGTGTGCGATCATCGGGATGTGGCTGTTCCAGATATTGGAGAATATCGGAATGTGTTGCGGGCTTATGCCGATCACGGGCATTCCGCTGCCGTTTGTGAGCTACGGTTCATCATTCATGATCGTGAACTTCGCAATGTTGGGCTTGATAGCTTCGGTCTATTCGCACGAAGCTGATATAGGAAAAGGTGTTTGATATGCAACTTCCAATAGATATATCGGAACTGTTGAAGATATCGACCGATCTTAAAGAGGTGTCTAAGACTCCGATATCGGTGTCGGTATATTTAGATGATTCGGCCGATGATCGCCTCATCTCTCATGTTCGCGCCGCTTTTGCAAGTGCGGGTGTGCATACTAGGGTGACGATCGGCTATATGGATTCGATCCCCGTGCAGATAAACGAAAACGATGACATGGTCGCTTTGGTGGCTGGGCAAGGCGATTACGTCGGGCGCCAAGCATCCAATATCAGAGGCGCCGGGATTCCTGTGATGGTCATAACCGACAATCCAACACGTATTGCTGAAAAGGCTGATGAATCCGGGTTTGCGATCCCGGAAGCGGACATCATTGCGCCGGAAAAGATCGGGCATAAGAATCCCGTTATGGGGCTTGCGCAGGCAGGACTTGATCTTGTCAATTCGAAGTTTGCCGGCAGGAAGAGAAACGCTGTTGATGTTATCAGTGTCAAAGATAACGACGATGACGCTGTTCTTGATGAGAGCAGCCCTGATGCGGACCAAGATGCGCAGTCGATCGAGCTTACGAATGAGACGTTCAAGGATCTCGATGAGCGCATGGGTGAGTGGATCTTGGCAGCATGTTCGGAGAAGAAGCTCGCTATGGCGCTATCGTTCGTTTTCGTCAGGCGACCGCTTGCATATGATTCGGTAGTATCTACCTCAATGCAGAATGCGGCTGTGGGCTTCGTGCCTCTGATCCCGGGCGCCGATCTTCCGATCATGACGCTCAATCAGGCGAAGATGGTGCTTCAGATCGCTGCGGCCTATGATCAGGCACTTGATGCCGCTCGCATCAAAGAGATCGCGGCTGTTGTTGCGGGAGGGTTCCTTTTCCGTAATATCGCGCGGTCTTTATCGAGGTTGATCCCCGGAGCAGGTTGGATAATAAGTGGTGCCACAGGATTTATCGGTACCGAGGCTATGGGTAGAGCAGCTATAGAGTATTTCGATGCGGGCGGAGATATCGTCGGTGTCGCCAAAGTGTTGCAATCGGCAAGGGATGAGGCGCTCGATGCTGCGAAGAAGGCAGCAGACACTCCTGCTGGACAAAAAGTGGTAGATGCCGCAAAAGTGGGTGTCTCCGGCGTATTCTCAAAGATTCGCAACAAATAAACGATAGATTTTTCGGCAAGCGCGATCGGGAAGAGCATGGGGGGTTCTTGCCGATCATCTGCGCGCCGACGGGACTAGGCAAAACGCGATAGAAGAAGGATTGATGCAAGCGATATGATCATGACCGATCTTTGGCCATCGATAGAGCCACTTTTGCTCGAGATCGAAAGGCCTTCACGTTATATCGGAAGCGAATGGGGAAGTTTGCGCAAAGAGCAGGCGTATGCCGATCTCGTGATGATATATCCCGACACCTACGAGCTTGGGCAGGCGAATCAGGCTATGCGGATCCTTGTTAATGCTGTCAATGCAACAGAGGGACTCGCAGCCGAGCGTGCATATCTTCCAGCGGTCGATATGATAGATGCCATGCGCGAGCGCGGTATACCGATGTTCTCTTTAGAAAGTTGCGCGCCTGTGAGCGAATTCGATGTGGTAGGCATCACCCTTCCTCATGAACTTGCAGCTACTAACGTGCTCGAGATACTCGATCTTTCCGGCATCGCACTTCATGCAATCGATCGTGCGGAAGATGATCCGATAGTGATCGCCGGCGGGCCGTGTGTGTTCAATCCCGAGCCTTATGCGCCTTTCTTCGACGCGATGCTCATCGGGGAGGGGG
>Ga0224748_10137_pt1 | contig 18084 bp, 24 predicted proteins | sample LIM_F_Water_Neg_FD_182074 | JGI IMG/M metagenome (GOLD analysis project Ga0224748, IMG submission 182074) | Enriched cells from gastrointestinal tract of the lab mouse from Pacific Northwest National Laboratory (PNNL), Richland, Washington... | ecosystem: Host-associated > Mammals > Digestive...
CCCAGTGGGAATTTCATGTGTTTTGATTGGAGGGTACTCGCGTGAAAAACAAGAACAATCCCCTGACCAATAGCAGGACGCCGGAGCTGATTGCGACCTACGAAGAGCTGTACCGAATTCCGGAATCGGAGCGTGTTACCTGTTACATCGGCGATTACGGCGGGCACTTTTTCCGGTACGGCGCGGCGGAGGACACGATCCTTGCCGCTTACAGCAAAGCCCTCTCCGCTGTCCAACTGAGCAGCGATGATTTTTTGAGGGCAGATGACTATACCTACCGGGATGGAATGATCGCCCGGATGCTGGACTGTATGCTGGGCGGGGACGCTCTGCTCCGGGATGTCCCGGTTCAATGGGGCGACCGTTCCTTTGTCAGTGTGGTACATGAGAGCGGCGCGGCTCTGGTGATCCCACTGGAGGATCTCGGACAGTTGACCTCCACAGGACAGGAGGACTATGCGGCTCTGCTGAACGCTAAGGTGGACGGGATCAGCTGCGGCCCACACGGGGTGGAGATCGTGATCTCCGGCGTGGAGGTGCAGGAGATGGAGCGGTTCTGTGAGGGCTTTGCCGCGCACCAGGAAGCGGAACAGGCTAGGGAGAAGAAAATTGCGCACGGTCACAAGCCAGATGACCATGCGCCAAAACTATCATGATTGGAGGTTCACGATGCCAACAGCAAAGAAAGTGCCTCCCCAGCACCTCTGGTGGGTGCGCCATCCGGAATGCGGAATGGCTGTCGTTGACGCACCCAACTGGGAGCAGGCCACCGTGGAGGCCGCTGCGTGGTGGGAGGTTCCATGGCGGGAAGTTGCCGCGCTGTGTGAGTGTGAACGTGAAGAGATCGTGCCGCGGCATGTGTGTATATGCTGCGGCACGATTTTTAACGGCAGCGGTTTCCGCTGTACCAAATGCGAGATCGTTGAGCGGGACAGGCGGCTCAACAAACGAGCCAGTGAGCGGAGATACTATCGGAGCATGATGCCCGGAAAACTCCACCGCTAATACACCGCTATGCGCAATATCGTTTATAACGTAAAAAGCGATAGAAGAAATAGTGTGGCAGCAATCGTTACCGGAACGCTGACGGTATCGTTTCCGTTGTGAGAAAAAAGTTCAGCTGCCGCGGAAACAGGTGCGACAATAACGGCGGTCAGTAAACAGAATACAAACGGGATCTCCGTTGAGAGCAGCAACGTGACAACCGTCAGAAGGAACGCAGTTACCACCATAGCGCCGGTGCCTTCCCAGGTTTTCAACGGGTCCGCATGGGGGATATGGATATGATGTGTTCCAAATCTTTTTCCGACTAAAGCGGCGGCGGCATCCCCGGTCCCCCATACGATGATGGAAGTGACGGCAATATACGGTTTGTTCCATCCGCCCCAGCATAGTGCAATCAGAGCGGCATCCATCAGGAAAAGCAGGAGCAGGCTCTTCTTGATTTCTCCTGTCCCCTTTTGAACAAACAGTTGATCAAACCACGGACGTCCCTCGAAGGCACATAAGACAGGGTATACCACCGCGGCAAAAATCAGCGCGGTCAGGGATGCGATATACCACCGACCCGCAGTTGATTGCATGACGATCAGCGCGGTAAAAGCGATCAGGTGGAGGATCTTGCGGAACACATAAGATGGTACCCTGGCAAATTTCCGGAGAAGGAGTGCCAAAGATGCAGCAACGATGATGTATACGCAGAACACGCCCACGCAGCGAAGTACACTGTGGGTCAGCGGCTGTGTTGCAATGAGATGCCAATAGTGGAGTAGGATAAGTGCCGCGCCCAGCACTGTAAGTACCACGCCGGTAACCAGTCCGACCGTGCGGCTGTCCACACGGTTGGCAAACCGGGCGGAAACCAGGGAAGCCGCTATTGCCACAGTGATACACAGAAGCAGTACCGGCCAGCGTTCCAGCAAAATGGCCGGGTGGATGAGGATATGGCTTACCGAAGCGATGAGCGCGGTAGAAGTCATGATAAAGGTGCTGGTGCCGACAGCGGATTTCAATTCCATGCCCAGAAACGCGGTGAACACCACCAGCATCATCATACCGCCGCCGGAACCGACAAAGCCCGTCCCAAAGCCAATCGTCAGGCCGAAGAAGAGCGAGACAGCCACTCCCTTCCAATCCAACGTGGAACCCTTACCAACCGATTGCTCCCGCTCCGTGGTAGGCTTGACCAGAAACCGGATGCCAATGCAGAAAGTCAGGATGAGCGTAAAACCACCCAGCACTATGTTTCCCGCTTTCCATGCGGCAAAGCTGCCCAGGGTACACATCCCAATGATGCAAACCAGCATGATCCATCCCCGGCGCAGATCAATGTTTTTATGCTTAATGTAAGTTGCCGTGGTCACGGCGGACCCCAGGATGTCAGAGGCCAGGGCAATAGCGGTGGCCTGATACGCGCCGGTCTCTCCGGAAAAGGAGGGGCAGAGTACAATCAGGATGGGCACCATCACCGTGGCGGCGGACAGTCCCACCAGCCCTGTCCCAATCCCCGCGCCCAAAGCGGCAATGATGTACCAGATGTATTCCATAGGTATTCTCCCTTGACATTTTGCGCTGGAGGCCCGTTTCATATTGGAGAAAATTTACTGGATGATATACGCCTTTACGATCTGACCATAGTACGCAATGTGGTAGTCGCGGTTCGCGCCGGGAGCGGAGCTGTCTACATCCTCCGGATACATCTTTTCCCGAATGAACTCCGGGATGGCGTTCTTATCCTGCATCTGGCGGTACAGCACTTTGCACTCCAGTGTCAGCGGCAGCTCCTTGATACCGGGGGTTTTTATGATCTCGGGGTCAACCAGGGTGAGATTCAAATCCGAAATCTTGTCAGTATCCCGGCCTGATCTTGTGCCGCAATAGCCCAGGATCTTCTTGTCAAAATCTCCGTAGGGGACGTTGATGGTGAACTCCATACTGGCGTCCAGCTGCTCTCTGGTGAAGCGGCCCTCGCGGACGAACACCGTGAAGATGGGCAGTGCCCATTCTACGCCCAAAGTTCCCCAGCCAATGGTCATGGTGTCCACCTTCCCACCACTCTTAGTGGTCAGCAGAACGCCCTTGGGGATTGCGGAGACAATCTCCTTTGCGTAATCAAATACCTCGATTTCTTTTTTCATATCGCAGCACTCCTCAAAATTATGGTAGTGGAAACTATGTGCCAGAGTTGTCAGTGGAACCGGCATCCCCGTCCTGCTTTGCCCTGAGTTCAGCAACCCGCTTCGCATCCACAAAATGCGTTGCATACTGCTTTTCGATCTCAGGTTTGCCATATTTGCTGAATCGCAACGGAATTACAGGCTTGCGGCCCTGACCGCCTTTCTTTTTCGCTCCCCACTGCTTGTAGTAGCAGAAAGATGGCTTCAACCCCGCCTTCTGTGCGTAGACACGCATCTGGTGCCGGATGGTGGAGAGCTTGCTGAGGTTGATCGTACAGACGCGCTCCAGGTATGGAATATGCCCGAAGCGCCAGTCCTCGTATTTATCTTTTTGCAGTACGCCAATGTCCATCAGCACATCCACCGCAGTCGCGTAACCTTTGCTCCTGCACTGGCGATACATGAAGGAATGGACTTTAACCGTCAATTCATGATTGTTCATAGCTGAATTATAGGTCGATTGGATTGGGAACCGTATCCCGAAGCTCCGCCTGCTTGGCGTAGTTCCAGCCGGACGGTTCTCCGATGCAGTAACCGCCCATCTTCCGCAGATTGCGAAAACGGTGGAGATCACAGCGGACTTCCACATGATCTCCCTGCACATCCAGAAACAGTTTCTCAATAATGCTCACAGGGTACACCGCTGTGGCTTGCCGGACATAGACCGCTTGCTCAGCCTCGGTCAAAGACCCATTCAAAACAACAACCTGCATCGCTCCACCCATCCCCTCGAGAAAACAGTATAGCAGACGCCCGATGGAATTTCAAGGAGAGGAGTTGGTAAAAATTCCTTATGTTCATTTTACGGATATTCAGAAGCGTCAGGCCGGGGAAGTGGATCTGGAGCAGTTCCTGCTGCGCCAAGGCGAGAAGCTGATCCCCTGCGGTCATGAAAAGCGTCTCACCAGTGATCACAGTGTCACCGTGCGGGGCAATCGCTGGTATGACCATGCGGAGGAAAAGGGCGGCGGGCCGATTTCTTTTATGCAAAAGTTCTATGGACTGACCTATCCGGAAGCTGTCTCTCAACTGCTCGGTGGAGAACAAGGAAGAGTCTGTGAACCTACCGTGCAGCAGAAGCAGGAAGAAAAGAAGCCCTTTGCTCTGCCGCCAGCCAGTCCTAATATGCGGCGGATGTACGCTTATCTGCTCCAGCATCGCGGCATTAGCCGGGAGGTACTGGATACTTTTGTTCACGCAAAGCTGATTTACGAAAGCGCGGAACTGTCCAAAGATGGTTCCAGAGAGCATCACAACGCCGTGTTCATCGGGAAAGACGAACACGGCGTTGCGCGTCACGCACATAAGCGTGGACTGTACACATTTGGCGAGGGCTTCAAACGGAATGTATCCAGTTGCGATCCTCGCTACAGTTTTCATCATTGCGGAACCAGTGACCGGCTTTATGTTTTTGAAGCTCCGGTTGATCTGCTGTCCTTTGTCTCTATCTATCCAGGCGGGTGGCGAGATCACAGCTATGTTGCTCTCTGCGGAGTGTCCAAACACGCCATGCTGTGGATGCTGGAGCAGAATCCCACGCTGCAAAAGATAGCGCTCTGCCTGGACAATGACGCGGCGGGGATGAAAGCCACCGCAAGACTTGTAGATACATTGCAGGAGAAGGGATACAGCCAGATCGGTATCCTCAAACCCGAGCATAAGGACTGGAACGATGACTTGACCTCTCAGCCGGAACCAACTCAAAATTTTAGTATGGAAATGGGGTAGTTATGGAACCACAAGTAATTTTCTTGATCGTAGTGGCAGGTGGCGTGCTTTTGCTGCTGGCTGTGGCTACGCACTTCTCCGACAGCGGATCGCTGAACATCAAGAGCAAGGTCGTGGGCAACGGGCAACATGGAACTGCCCGCTGGGCCACGCCGAAAGAAATTTCGCAGACCTATACACGGGTGCTGTTCAAGCCAGAGGAATGGCGAAAGGGCAAGGATCTGCCAAAAGCGCAGGGGCTGATCCTCGGCTCCATCGGGCCGAAGGGGAAGGTCACCGCTCTGATAGACAGCGATGATATCCATTGCCTGATGATCGGTGCCAGCGGCGTTGGTAAGACGGCGTTCTTCCTGTATCCCAATTTGGAGTACGCCTGCGCCAGCGGGATGAGCTATCTAGCCCTAGATACGAAAGGGGATCTCGCCCGGAACTATGGAACTATTGCGAAGGAGTGCTATGGATATCAGGTTGCGGTAATTGATCTTCGTAACCCCACAAGGTCTGACGGAAACAATTTTCTCGCCCTTGTCAACCATTATGTAGACATTTCAGAAAAAGATCCAACCAATATTGCCGCAAAGGCCAAAGCGGAGAAGTATGCAAAAATCCTTGCCAAAACAATTATCAGCCCGGATGGTGACAATGCCAGCCGCGGGCAGAATGCGTTTTTCTACGATTCTGCCGAGGGCCTTCTAACCTCTGTGATCCTTCTGCTGGCAGAGTTTTTGCCGCCCAAGGAAATCGAGGGTAAGATGAGGGAACGGCGGCACATCGTCTCTGTGTTTAAGCTCGTGCAGGATCTTCTGGAACCCGCTGCCGGAGCTGACAAAGGCAAGAGTCAATTCCAGGTACTCATGAACAGGCTCCCGTCCGAACACAAGGCCCGCTGGTTCGCCGGAGCGGCATTGAATACCTCGGAGCAAGCGATGGCTTCTGTACTGTCCACCGTGCTGTCCAGGCTGAATGCCTTCCTGGACAGCGAGCTTGAGCAGGTGCTGTGCTTTGAGAGTAGCATTGACGCGGAGAGTTTTGCCAGCAAAAAATCTGCCATCTTCCTGATCCTACCCGAAGAAGATCCCAGCAAGAATTTTATGGCTGGTCTCATGATTCAGAACCTGTCCCGCGAACTGTTTGCAGTTGCAGATGAGAATGGAGGCAAACTGAAGAATCGGGTTGTGCTGTTTTGTGATGAGCTGGGAACCATGCCACCCTTTGACATTCTACCATTGTGTAGGTCCCAATAAAGCAGAGCGAACTCCCCGCCAAGAGAGGGGTCTGCCCTGTTGCTGATACGTGCCTCGTCTCACTGTGCGACATCCAGAAGGGAAAACTTTAGATTTTAAGACAGAGAGAAGAACAGTATAACATGTGTACTGCAACCGTTGGATTCTGATTTTTGCGCTCTACTGGCGATGCACTGTTGCTTCTAGACTTTGCCATGCAACATTCTGTATCTTGTTCATGAAATATTTCCCTGAGCACTTGGAGCAGCGCTTATTTGTCAACCCGCAATGCATTGCTTCCTGGCTGAACCAGGCCAGCGGCAACTTCTTCCACAGAAGGTGAAGTCATCCCCGTTTGTAACCGCCATAATAACAGTTGTGGGGTGACCCGCTTCATGAACCTTTTTCAAATCAACGGTCACCAGCAGATTGCCTTTCTTCACCCCTCGCCCCAGCTTGACCGCATTTAAAAAGCCCTCGCCGTTCATGTCCACCGTATCCACGCCAACGTGGATCAAAATCTCCATACCGCTCGCCGCGATGCCGACAGCATGAAGCGTGTCAGCCAGCTGGCTGATCTCCCCGTCAATCGGGGCATACTCCTTTCCCTCCTCGGGTTCGACCCCGCAGCACGGCTCCAAAACGCCGGAGGAAAAGACGCCATCGGGAATTTTATCCATAGTAACGAACATTCCCTTTGCGGGCGCCCCCAGCGTGGCGGGAAATCCCACCGCTGCCGGCTCTTCCTTTTTCTTGAACAGATCGCGTAATCCCATGTTTGTCACGTCACTGTAAATCTTCGCCATTGCTGGCAATCACCTTTTTGTACCTGTAAAAGGAATCTTTCCTATAACGGTCGTATGTGCCCTGACCCAAATCATCGGCATCCACATAGACAAAGCCATATCGCTTTTTCATCTCTCCGGTGGAGGCGAACACCAGGTCGATGCAGCCCCACATGGTGTAACCCGTCAAGTCAACACCGTCCTCACTCACCGCCTGCTCCATGTAGCGGATATGCTTGGGAAGGTAGTCGATGCGGTAATCATCGTGAACAGTGCCATCGGCTTCTAACTGATCCATAGCTCCCAGTCCGTTTTCCACCATCATCAGCGGGATGCGGTAGCGCCCGTACAGTTCGTTGAGGATACCCTGTCCTCCGGGGAACGGACAACGCCTACTATCTCTCCCGTGCCTGGGGTGGAGAGAAAAACGCGGCGGGGAGTATCTTGCTGGACTGCCGGGCAAGCCCTGACCTCACAGACTTCCACATGCTCCTGTACGGCCACCGGATGTGGGACATCTCCATGTTCGGCAGCTTGAAGCAGTAAGCCGATGCTGACTTCTGGCAGCAGCATCCCAGCGTCTGCCTCTCCGATGAGTGTGTCACCCGGCGATATGACATTTTTGCCGCCTACGAGGTAGGAGTGGCAGAGATTGTCTACTAGCAGAACCTCTCCAGCGCGGAGGACCAGCAAGCGCTGATTCGGTTTGGCCTGGACCGCTCTGTGATTGATACAGGTATCGCGCCCACGCCGGGGGACACGATCATCGCCTTGTCCATGTGTACCAACAGCGGATATCACAGCACCCTCTGGGCAGTCTAGGCGGTGCTGTTCCAGGAGGGATAACCGCTGGCAACGACCCGTATCATGTCCCTGCTCACTGACAAGGGCCGGAGCATGGGCAAGGCCATCCGCGACATCATTGACTAGTATAGAGCAAGCAAAAGACATTATGCTTGTGGACAGGCAGGCATGCTAAGATATGCAAAGTTCATAAAGACGCATTAAGTTTTTTTGCTTTGCGATATTTTGCCGGAGTCATGCCAAAGCGTTCCTTAAAAGAGCGGATAAACTGAGGCGTGTCCTTATATCCAATAGTGTCACAGATGTCATTCAACTTCATGTTGGTATCGCACAGGAGTTTTTCTGCCATATCGAGTCGGTAATTGCGTAGGATAAGTGAAAATGTATAACCGTACTTTTTATTCAAGTAGTTGCTGAGATAGGTCGGATTATAGTGGAAATGTTCGGCAACCGACCTCAGCGTGACCGTGCGGTGATTTTCTGCAATATAATTCAAAAGCTGAAAGAAAAAACTGTCTTGCGCCGGATCGGACAGCAGATACTGGAGTGTATCTCCATAGTGCTCCATGGCATAGGTCAATACCGTCTCCGTGAGTTTTTCCATAATAGAATTGCAATAGGGGTGCTGCGTTGCTTGCTCTTGAAACAAGATGAGGAAGCAATCTCTAATGAAATGATCGGAGCTGCACCGCAGCAGCAACGGGGTAATGAAATTCAACATACCGGGCAATTCAAAGGAGCGGAAAAACTCGCTGCGGATCTTCAGCGTCAGGCACAACGTATCATCATTAGCAATCAACTCATGCGTCGCCCCACTGGAGACAAAAACAAGGTCGCCTTCTGACTGAGTGAACGGAAATCCATTCACCGTATGGCTGCAAGTCCCACGCAGAACAAAAACCAGCTCCACAAATTCATGCCTGTGTGGTGCAATAGAGACATAGCGCGGAAGTTTTTCGATTTCCAAATTGTGGCTTTCCGCAAAAAAATCCTGTGTGGACAATCCGGCAGTACCAAATCGGTGGAAAAAATATTCCTTCACATGTTCCTGCTCCTTTAGAGATTCCTCCGAATAAAGCTGTCCAATGTCGGTAGGTATAGAATTCGTATACAGCAAATAGGCATACTGCCACTGGGACAGGTTGCAATTCTTAATTTGGATGTGTCGTTTGCCAAACCGTTCAATGGCATCCAAATGCACCAGTTTGTTGAGTATTTCAACGCACTCCATAGGATAATCCCCTCTATACTTTCGTCATTTTATATAATATAGCAGACAGGCCAAAATTTCAATCAATTTTTTCGCAAAAATAATGGGGTATATTTTTGCGTTCAAAGGATTTACAATAAGAAACATCAAGAGTAGCGCTTAGGCCAGCTGGCCGGAAAGGGAGAAACACCATGGGGATAGGAGTGGTCACAACAAAGTACGGGAAAATATCCGGTGTAAAGCAGGATGGGTACACCGTGTTCAAAGGTGTACGCTACGCCAAACCACCAGTAGGTGAGCTGCGCTTTGCGCCGCCTGCTGAACCGGAACCCTGGGAGGGCATTCAAAGGGCCGACACGTTTGGAAAGATGTGCGCCCAGTTCAACAGCAATGACGAGGGATTTTATAAGAAAGAATTCTACTCTCATCCTGATTTCCAATTTGAGATGGACGAGGACGGCCTGTTCCTCAATGTCTGGACGCCAGCCGATTCTTCTACGGATAGACTCCCAGTGGCCATGTGGCTCCATGGCGGCGCTTATATGGGCGGTTGCGGTTCGGAACTGGAATTTGACGGGGAGGCACTGGCAAAAAAAGGCGTCATCCTGGTAACGGTCAACTACCGGCTGGGAGCGCTGGGATTCCTGGCACACCCATGGCTGACAAAGGAATCTCCTAACCATGTAAGTGGTAACTACGGAACGCTGGACCAAATCGCCGCCCTGCGTTACGTCCGGGAAAATATTGCGGCTTTCGGTGGCAATCCGGAAAGCATTACCGTATTCGGCCAGTCTGCGGGTTGCATGAGCACCCAGACGCTGATTACCTCCCCACTGTCCAGGAACATGATTTCCAAAGCCATTTTACAGAGTGGCGGCGGGTATCACTTTCCCCTTTTTGCCAACAAGACCCTGGCGGATGCGGAGCGGGCGGGTGAACGGTTTGTAGCCTGCACTGGCGCGAAAAGTCTGGAGGAACTGAGGGCGCTTCCAGTGGAACGCATCCTTCAGGCTCAAGTAATGTTTTTCATGGATGCCCTGAAAAGCGGGGCTGTGGACGGCCTGCCTTTCGCACCAGTGATTGACGGCTATGTGCTGACGGAAGGCTATGACACAGCTATTGAAAACAACAACATCGCCCATGCGGACTACCTGATTGGCTCCACCCGGAACGATATCACCGTGACGTCTGAGATGCTGGCGGCGGGGGAAAAGTCTCCGGTTTATCAGTCCAGTGCCGCTTTCAGCCTCAAACTGGAGGAACTGGGACGGGCACCCGCCTATGTGTACTATTTCACCCGGCAGCTCCCCGGCGATGACGCAGGAGCGTTCCACTCCTCAGAACTGTGGTATATGTTTGGAACATTGGATCGCTGCTGGCGACCCAGCACGGAGGCGGACTACGCCTTGTCTGACCGGATGGTGTCCTATTGGGCCAACTTCATCAAAAGCGGCGATCCCAACGGCGAGGGTCTCCCCGCATGGGAAAAGCACAGTATGGGAAATCCGTTTGTGGAAATTCTGGACATTGACTGACCGGGAGGAACGATTGAAATGGGTGGAAATCAAGCTTTCGGCGGGATGGATATGGGAGCGCTGTCCCAGATGCCACTAACATTGGAACTGGCACAAAAAATTATCAGCGGGATTCAGACCGCTATGTATCAGGACAAGACGATCAACAGTGTTCAGCCTTTCCATGCCCCTTTGCGCGGGCTCCGGGAGAACGGGCAGTATACTGTGACCGAGGTACAATACGGCAATACCTATATGAACAGCTTCCTGGACATCGTGTATCCCAATGAGGACATGGGCGTAAAGCGGCCCACCGTCTTCTTTACCCATGGAGGCGGTTATTTCGGCGGCGGTAAAAGTGCGGGCGATCCCCTTGCGGTAGGCAACCCTGATTCCTATGTGCTCACGGAAATCGTGGCCCACGGCTATAACCTGGTCAACGTGGACTACTGCCTTACGCCGGAGGGACGGTTTCCTATCCCCCTTATCCAGCTGTGCCAGGCTGTGGATTTCTGCCGGGAGCACGCAGGGGAATACAGCCTGGACATGACCAACGTGGTCATCATGGGCTCCAGCGCCGGTGCTATCCTCACAGCGCAGTACGGTACGCTGCTTGCCAACCCGGACTACCAGGAGATGCTGGGCATTTATCCGCAAATCGACCCTGCGGCGGTCAAAGCCCTCATCGTAGAGGATGGGGCATTCCGTCCGGAGAAATTCAACTGGGGAATGAGGGTAATGATGGCAAACTACTGCGGCACAGCGGACATCGCTGACCCCATTATGCAAAAATACAACGCATATGCATATTTCAACCGGCATATGGCCCCCGCTTTCTTCGATGCGGGCACCATTGATGGTTTCCCCGGCGATATGAGGGCATGCAGTGAGAAACTGACAGCACTGGGCGTTGAAAACGAGCTGTATCTGCCGGATACCCCACAGAACCATGGTTTTGTGAATCAGGCAAAAGACAATCCTGTAGCTGCTGAATGCTTCGGAAAGATCCTGGCCTTCATGGATCGCCACACGAAATGATGATGGAACTTTACGCAGTCAAGATCAACGGGCTAAACGACCCGGTTGGCTACTTATTTGATGCGCTGGTCTGTTCCTGGAAGGTGCGGGGCGCAAAAGGGGAGAAGCAGGCCAACGCCAAAATTGAGGTTTCATTGCGGAAGGATTTCTCCGATACTGTCTATATGGCAGAAGGTCCAGAGTTGTCCAGCTTGGGAACGATGCTGGATATGGCACTGTTGCCCCGCACACGGTACTTTTACCGGGTGACTGTCATCTCGGACCTTGGTGAGACAGCGGTAAGCACCCCACATTTTTTTGAAACGGGTAAGCTGGACGAGCCGTGGGCGGCCCAGTGGATCGGTACGCCGCAGAAGGACGGATTCCACCCGGAATTTCACAAGATGTTTGGGCTTTCCAAGCCGGTGGCCGGGGCGCGGCTGTATGTGTGCGGGCTGGGGCTGTTTGAGGTGTACCTGGGCGGGCAGAAAGTTGGGCGCGACCTGCTGGCGCCTTTTATCAATGATTATCAAGAGCATTTCCAATACTGTACTTATGATGTGACAGAACTGTTGGATGCGGACAATGATCTGACCGTCCTGCTGGGCAGAGGCTGGTATATGGGACGGTTTGGGCTTTCCGGCAAAAGCCACCCCGAGCGGGATTTTGCGCTGATTGTGGAGCTGCGCGTCCGGTATGCAGATGGCAGTGAGGAAGTCATCGGCACCGATGAGAGCTGGCAGTTCCGCAGCGGGTTCATAACCGATTCAGGGATCTATGATGGCGAGGCGCAGGACTGGCTGGCGGAACGGGGCGCATGGCAAAACGCAGCGGCCATCAATGCCTCTGGCAAACCTGGTGGAGCGCTACTCCCCTCCGCTCCATGAGATGGAATCCCTCCCAGTGAAGGAAGTCATCTGCACTCCGGCAGGCGAGACGGTATTAGACTTTGGGCAGAACTTTGCGGGTTATGTGGAGTGCCAGCAAGTGTTTCCCAAAGGCTCGGTAATGAAGTTGGAGTTCGGCGAGATCCTATAGAACGGATGTTTCTACCATGACAATTATCGCACCGCAAGGTCGGTGTTCACCTATGTTTCTGATGGTGAAATCCGTGTGATCCGCCCCCACTTCACTTTCTTCGGTTTCCGTTATGTAAAGGTCAGCGGGGCAGTAAACCCCGACCCGGCTCTGTTCACCGGAAAAGCGGTCTATTCGGAAATGGATCGGGTGGGCTATCTCACCACCGGGAACGAAAAAATCAACCGGCTTCATGAAAATACGGTGTGGGGGCTAAAATCCAACTTTCTGGATATGCCCACCGACTGCCCCCAGCGGGATGAAAGACTGGGCTGGACGGGGGATGCGGCGGTATTTTGTCCCACAGCGGGCTACCTGATGGACACCCGCGCATTTTACAGCAAATTCTGCCGCGACCTGCGCTCCGACCAACAGCGCAACGATGGGAAAGTGGCCATTTACCTACCCAACGAACTCCCTGGCCTGAGCGCGGCAGTGTGGAGTGACATTGCCACCTTCCTGCCTAAGATGCTGCACACCTATTAGTCGGATAACCTCATTTGCCGGAGACTGCTTTTGATTTTGCGCATAATACTTGACAGTACCCTATGACTCCATTTATAAGGAATACATCAGCGGAGAAAATACGTTGATGTACAACCTATCCACTGCATCATCTCAAGGTGAAGGCCCCTGTCATACGACAGGGGCCTTCTCTTGTTTATTTTCAAAATTACCCGTTGCCGGACTATGCAGTCTCGTCATAGTAAGGCAACGCAGCCGCTGTAAGGACGTTTCCGGCATCCTGATGATAGGATGGAAGTAAGCCATAAATTTGATTCTCATATCTCCCAAATGTTGATTGTCGAAAGTGTTGCACCATTTGCCGATAAAGTGTATGTCTATGAGATCAAGTGGGACGGTGAGCGCTGTGTGGCGCTCCTCGATCCGGATGACGGTGTCAGACTGGAAAACAAGCGCAATGTACGAATGCTGCCAAAAGTGCCGGAACTCTCCTGCATCCACCGGCAGGCTTCCAAACGATGCATTCTAGACAGTGAGTTGGTGTGCATGGTGGGATGGCAAGCCTGACTTTTTCTGTGATCCAACGCCGGAGTCTGCTTACTGACAAATACCGGGTTGAACTGGAATCAAAGCGGCATTCCGCAGTTTTTATTTCGTTTGACTGCCTCTACTATGATCGCGGCGACTTCATGATGTGTCTGCTATTAGAGCGCAGGGAGTACCTGCGGCAGGTCGTGGCAGATTCAGATTGTCTGGCGGCCTCATGCATGTATGGCGCAGATCAGGCAATGGTTTTGTTCAGGCTCACTCAGGCACAGGGTTCCGCCTTTCTGCGAAAGGCACCGGCGAGGTTATGAAACCTGTGGTGCAATCGCTGTAAAATGTGCTTACTATATGATGGGATGTTTGGCAAACTACAATAACCCGTGGAGGTGAGTGGCGGGGCTGTATAGCGGCGACCTTGCATATTTATATGGTTCGAACATCTGTAAAAGCATCAACGATTGGCGCAAGCAAGTAGCACGTAAACTTATCTCTTTCAATATTGACTCGATTTTGCCGGATGTCCTGTCACTGCCGAGCCTCCCCAAGTTTAGTTGGAGAAAGGGTATGGTGGTCTTCAAGAATTTTCAGAAGAACTGCTTTGGACTGGATGTCCACAAGGCCTGGATCTATGCCTGCATTGGGAGTATCGACACAAACGGACGCACAGAGTATAAACAAGCTCGCTTTTCTCGTTTACCAACAGACTTCATGATTTAGCTGACTGGCTTGCAAAGTATTCCTGTGCGGAAGTTTGCATGGAATCTACAAGGAAGTATTGGATACCCGTATTCAATGTTCTTGAAAGGACCTGCTGGACTGTGCTTGCCCGTCCCGAATACACCAAGCCCCAAAAAGGAAACAAGACTGACCGAAAGGATGCAAAATGGATTTGCGGTTTGTTTATGTGTGATATGATCAAGCCCAGATTTATTCCTCCCCCGGATATTTGGCAGTTGCGTAATTTAATGCATTACCACACCAAGCTCACCAATATGATAACCGTTGAAAAGAACCTCGCTTCCAAATTGCCTCACCGTCTCCAATCTGAAACTGGATGATGTGTTTTCTGACGTGTTTGGGAAAACCTCACGATCCATTATCCAATACATTCTGGAGCACCCCGGAGAAACCTTTGACGTTGCACCCTTCGCGGATCGGCGCGGTAAGTATCCCATTGAAGAAATCCAGGCTGCTGTTGACGGAGCTGTATCCCGTGAACCGGCCGCCAAACTCAAAGAGTACCTACAGCATATTGATGAGTTGAAACACACACGGAAAACATCGAAAAAGAAATCCTGCGTCTTGCTCAGCCGTATTCCTGGTAGTTGGACTTGATTCGTACTGTTCCCAGTTTTTCCTCAGGCCCCATGTTAGCGATTGCCGTAATCTCTGGAATTGGCATCAATATGTCGGGGTTTCTCACCGACAAACACCTTGTCTCCTGGGCTGGCTGCTGCACCAGAAATGACAAAAGAAACTAGAAAGTGAATCCACATGTATTTCCGATGCTGGCTCCTATTTGAATCTTCTGCTTGTCCAGATCGCAAATGCAGTTGTCAAATCCGATAAATACCCGGAATGCAAAGAACACTATAGCAGAATCAAGGCTCACAGGGGCCACAAAAAGGCCATTATCGCCATTTGCAGGATGTTCCTGACCGATATCTGGAATATTCTCTCCAAAGGCGATCCCTACAGCGCGGAAGGGTACTTGTCGGATATACCCGCTGAGTACACGAAGGTACTTACCACACAGCAAGCTCTCAATCTGTTAAAACCCAGAGGTTATGCTATTAAAGACAACTCCCTTTTAATTAAACCGGACATCATATTACAAAAAACAAGCCTCGAGCAAATAGTGCGTCAACTGGGAACAACAAATTTGGCAATACGTATTGTTTTGGAAATAAATCTGACTCGAATTCATCGAGAAAACTTTGTGGTAGATTTTTTCTTGTTAATACAATTTGTCCTTCATTGGAACAGAGTGAGTAAGCGGTATTCAGTTGTATACATGGCGGTACAGGTATTTTCTGTTTCAAATCAAAACTATGATGGCTTACAATACATAGAACTGGTGATTCCTCTGTGTCGTTTGCTTGTTCAAGGGTGGAGCTGTCACCTATGACATATTTAATAAATGCAGATTCACTATAAAATTTTATTATTGCATGTGGAAATTCTCGCTGAATTAAATCTTTCCATTCTGATAAATGCAGTGGAACTCCCATCCCGGCTTCATATACTTTCTGACCTAAATGATGAATATGATTTAACAACAAATAACCTTTACAATTCCACGAGTCATGTACTTCGGACAAAAAGCGTTCTTTATCTTTTATATAGTGAAGAACATCTGAGATAAACACACTATCAAATCTTCGCCCATCCAAGCCAATTGTAACATTCAAATCTGTACATATGAGGGATGTAGAAGGAGAAAAGCAACGATTAAGGATAAGCAGATTGCTCAGTTCGGCATCTACAGCTGTTGTGCTTTTACAGTAGAATTTATATACGGCAGAAAAGTGCCCAGATCCACAGCCAATGTCAACAAGTGAATGCCCTTGTGCAAGTTTCAGTAAATGGATTCCCGATAAGTACGATTCAGTAGTACAACGGTAGCGAAAATAGTGTCCGTTACTTTTTCCTCGTATACTGCTCCAGTAATATTGAAAGTCCTCATACTTCGAACCAGATGGCGGCAAATCAATTTCAAATCCGTTTTCTCTATACAACTGAAGAACCTCATCCAGCGAGATATTACTTCTCCCATTTATGAGTTTTTGTATTTCAAATGGAGAAATGAGGTTTTCGTGTGCAATTTTATCTTCGTTACAAAACGTAGAAAAAAATCTAATTACGTTATCCCTGTCATTAATATTAGAATACCTCATTCGAATATCTCCTTTGGGAGCACATCAATACAGGAGTAAATTTTGTTAATTGCATTAACATACTGGGCATACACTTCTAAAGCATCTCGAGAATTGCTGACAGGAAATTTTAATGTTCGTAGATTGTTAATCTCTACATTTCTAAAACCAGCTATATCGAAACGGAACATATCACCACCCATCCTGCCAAAAGAAACAATCTTCTGCAGTTCGGGGAATTGAACAACTGGATATTTGTAGAATGGTTTTATCCCTGAACCTGATACTTCAGCGCCCTCAGCCTTCATTAGATTAATAAATGCCTCTTTTTTTAAGCCTTTGAATGCTTGCTTGTCATAGAAAGGTCGATATCCATACCAACCACCTCTGGTAGAATTCATTCTCTCTTTTGGTGGGATAATCCCATGGCTTTTCTTTAGCATTTCTGTTAATCCTAATAGATTGTTTTGACGGGCTTTAATACTTTCTTCAAGTAAATCTAATTGTGCAGCAATAATCGCGGCAGTGATCGGCGATGACTTAAAGTTAAATCCAATCCCTGTTTCAACTATCCCTTTAAGATCGTCTGTACAATAATTTTCAATGCTAAAGTCCATCCCTCCCTCACGACCGGGCCCATTAATTGCAGCATGGACCTTCTGGTAAATCCTGTCGTCGTTTGTAACCAAAAATCCAGCAGTTCCCCCAGATACCAGCTTATCAGCAGATAAACTGAAGCATCCACAATCTCCCCAGTTGCCCACGTGAATGCCTTGATACGTTGCACCAATTGCATGTGAAGCATCTTCAACCAAAAAAATGCCTCTCGATTTACAAAATTTAGAAAGTGGCTCCATATCAACAGGGAGTCCTCGCATATGGGTAACGACTACCATTTTGGTTTTATCTGTTACATTACGCTTAATTGCATCGACAGAAATATTGTAGCTATCTTCTTCAATATCCGCTAAAACAATCTTTACACCAAAGTGAAATAGGGGAGTAATTGTAGCTGGATACGTATAGGCGGGAACAATTACTTCGTCACCAAAAGACAAATTCGCTGCGTAAAATGCAAGGAGAAGGGCTGATGTACCACTATTCACGTAGAGAGCATGCTTTGCTCCAGAAATCAATTTCAATTTCTTTTCTAAGCGAGTGATAACGTCTAAACCCTCTTCATAGCACGAAAGAATTCCGCGATGTAATAAATCTTCTGTTTCTTCTAGATGAGATAATGCCATTTGCGGCCACTGACAGTTTAGACTTCTCGTTACGCTTGGCTTCCCTCCATAGTAAGCAAGTTTACTTAATAATTCACCCATTATTATTTTCCTCCCAAGAAACCATTTAATTGCATAGATGAAAGATTTTTCGAACAGTTAATAGACTCTGTGCATCTATACTGCCGTGACAATTCTATCAATTCTGATATTGTAAGCGTGGTATTTCTTATATTGCCACATAAGCACGATGCGGACGACAATGTTAAGCAAGGGTATATATTGCCATGTTCGTCAATAAATAACGATCTACTATTTGAGCATCCTACAGATGTAAATGTTAAGTGATTGTGAAAATGAGCCTTATCCCTTAACTTATAGTTTGAATTTATGTCATTAACTAATAATGAGTATTGGTTTTCTGTAATTGAAATACGATG
>Ga0224748_10138_pt1 | contig 18053 bp, 20 predicted proteins | sample LIM_F_Water_Neg_FD_182074 | JGI IMG/M metagenome (GOLD analysis project Ga0224748, IMG submission 182074) | Enriched cells from gastrointestinal tract of the lab mouse from Pacific Northwest National Laboratory (PNNL), Richland, Washington... | ecosystem: Host-associated > Mammals > Digestive...
AACTATCTTTTCGTACCAATACAAACTTAATGCTTCCGGCAGAAACAGAAGAAAGCGGCTTGTCATCTTCCCCTGCACCATCACAAAAAATGTAGTATACTCCGTCTTCTGTCAATATTTCATTCAGTATTTCACTGTCCTTCCATGTTTTCATATCATTAGCAGCAGAAGGGGCGGCATATGCGCCGGTTACAAAAAAGCAAACGCAAACAGCAGCCGTAAAAATAGCAGTGATAGCAATAATCGCTTTTGATTTTTCCCTAAATTTCATAATCGCACCTAACCTTTCTTTTAATTGTTCTGCTCCCTCTGTCAATGTAACGGAAGCTAAAGAACTTTTGTAAAGATTGTTTGATTTCAAAAAAGAAATCAGTGTGTCCCCATACTCACGCTTTGCTTTTTCATTAAGTATGGATATGACTTTTTCATCACATGACAATTCACAAGATTTATTCACTTCCTTTTCCAGCAGATATACAAAAGGATTGAACCAGTGGACGCACACAACAATCTGTATCAGCCATTTATAAAACATATCCCTCTGCTTGTAGTGAATCAGCTCATGCACAAAGATATAAGACAACTCTTTATCTTCCCATTCGCCAACAGGCAAAATGATTCTTGGTCGAAAGAAACCAATCAGCATAGGGGAAGCAATCAGCGGATTACAGGATAATTCTACCCTTGTCTTAATTTTCAGTTTTTCTTCACAATCAGATAGCAGATTCAAGATTTTTATATCTGATACTTCTTTATTTCCTGCTTTGATGTATTGGATAAAGCCTTGATAAACCGTTACTTTGCGGACAAATAAAACCAGTGCCAATGCTGACCAGATAAAAAACAGGCAGACATATTTGTCAACTGGCTCACGCATGGCAGCGGTGGTTATTTCCCGGTTTGTCTGTATCGGCTCTGCTTTGCTGTTACCCGTATCTGCGGGAACGGGTACATTGGGGTTTGTAGGGATTTCATTTGTTATTGCTGTTGTGTCGAATTTTTCAAACAGACTTCCAATAATCGTAGTGTCGGGAGTAAAGGGAAGCAGAAAACGCAAAGCAACAACTATCCAGATATAATACTGCCAACGCTTGCTGAATTTGTTTTTATACAGCGGCTTCAATCCCAAAATGAGAAGCAGTAACAGTGCGCCGGAAACAGACAGCGACAATAATATTTTTATAAATTCACTCATTTTCTTCTCTCCAAAATCTTTCAATCTCTTTCAATTCGTCTGCCGAAAGAATATCCTGCCGCAACAAGGTTGATACTAAGTTTTTCACATTCCCGCCATAGACTTTATCAAGAAAGCTGTGGGTCTGCATGGTCTGGTATTCAGCTTCTGTTACCGTAGCCACATACTCATTTTTCCTGCCGATTTTTTTGACTTTCAAGAACTTTTTTTCTCCTAAACGGGAAAGCAGCGTGAGTACGGTGTTGTTCTTCCATTCGTTTTTATCTTTTTCCAATTCCTCCATGATGAGGGAGTATAAAGCCGCCCCTCCATTCTTCCAGATGATTTTCATTAGTACCAATTCGGATTCAGAAATTTGCTGCGCCATTTTGTCCTCCTTTTATCTTAACATTTTGTGGGTGTATAAATATTTTAACATTTTGTGGGTGATAATGCAATACCCTAATGAAAATTTAAGAATTTATAAAAAGATATGAAAGATAGGGGGGATTTCGTAGTAGTCGGCATTGTGGAAAAATCTAAACTTTTGGATTTTCCCACAAATCCAAACTTATATAAAATCCAAACTTTTCTGAAAACGGCTTGATAATTGGGGATTCTTGCCGGAAAAAGTTTGGATTTCGTTTCACAAAGTGCAATACTTCAATTACGACAAAATGCGTAAAACATTGCTATTTAACTCTGTTTCGATCAATTTATTCTCATTTCTGACAAGAGAAGTACAAAACAAAATCCAAACTTTTTTATCAGAAAATGCCTTGAATAAAGGATTTACAGAGGAAAGTTTGGATTTCTCCTAAGTTTGGATTTGTGGGAATGTGTATAACTGGCTATCTTATGGAATTGTGGGTAACTCTGTTTGCAGCATGTGGGAAAGCTGCACTTTAGCTTTTCCATGTGCTGTGAATAGAGTTATCCATGATTCCATAGCCTGTTATGCACATTTCCACAATGCTTGTCTTTTGGTCTTTAGCTTCTTTTGGTTCGGAATAGTGTGGTGCTGGCGGTCTATCTCTTGTTTTCGGTTGCTTGCTTCTTTACCGTACATGAGCATTCGCGCCAGGGTTATCATTGCCGTAACCTTCCAGCAGGTTGATGACGCCCCAGATTCCAAGGCCGGTTCCGAGTGCGATAACGAGGGTCTGCAAAACGTCGATTGCGCTGTTGAAAAATTCCATACTTTAATTTAGCCGGAATCGCTTTGTGGTTAGTGTTGGTTCATAGGCATACAAAAGCCGGACAACAAAACCGCCCTGAATTTTGGGCGGCTCGATTCCGGCTATCCTCCTTCTTCATTTTTTTGTTGAGCTGTCCGCTTTGTACGCCAATGGCCTCAACCGAGGCAGGTTTCAGGGACCCTGGCGGGTAGATAAGATCACTCCTTTCTTGCGGAACGGGATTATTCGCCCTCGGTGTCTACGTCAACTTCAAACACATCGTAGACCTCGCTGGGTTTTGGTTTGAGCCGGGTGGACAGGAACGCTTCAATGTCAAAGGCGTTCTTATCGTCCGCGTCGGCGGTGTACTGGAAATTGGGGTGCCTGGTGATGTCATACTTATCCGACAAAAACGGGCGGACGCCCCGCAGCTGCATGATACATTTCCCGCCATCCATGACCGCAATCTCGTCCTGGCTCATCAGCTCTTTGCCACATTGTCAAGTGAATATTTCACTCTTTTGGATTTTTGTTTATTATAATATGATTGTGAAAGCTGTCGATCTGCTGTCCTCTCCCTCCCTTATTAGGCGTTCCCCTGAATATCCATTATTCAAACAAAGCAGAGCCGCCACTACAAGAAACACAAGCTACGGGGTATTAAAACCAGCCTTGCTCTGCTCGGTATTAGCTTGCTGTGCAGCAGAGCTACAGAGAATTAAACCTTATTTGGGATTAAGGTGGACAGAGAAGATAAATCGTTAAGAGAGGTTTAAGGACGTTTGCTACACTTAAGAAGCATTTCACAACAAATAAGAAGCATTTCACAACAAATAGGTTGTTTAAATGATTTAGACAAACTATAATATCTGTTATTTCTATGATAACAAGGAGGTAATTTATGAAACTAAAAAAAGTAATGATATTACTCGGTACTGTCTGTATATTGAATACAATGGTTACAGGATGTGGTTCCGGTTCTATTGCTAAGACAGAAGAAAACCAGACAGACGAAGCATTATTAGAGGAATTAAATGATGCGCCGTCAAAAGAGATTGATGGAAACACGGATGGACTGCAGGAAAATACAGCAGGTAAATGGCAGGTACTAGAGCCGGATGTCGCTGCTGCTGTTGATGCGGATTTTCTGGGTAAGGTCTGGAAGATTGAAGAAGACTCATTTTTCATTGCCGAAAAGAAAGTAAAAATTCTTGATGACGGTTCCTTATCATACAGTTCTCCAAGCTCCAATGCCGATCTCCCTGATTCTCAGTTGATTCATGTGATTTTGGAAGATGATACCCGTTTTTATTTAAAAACCACTGATGGAAATGGAGAAAGCTATGAGGACACAAAGGCTGAATTTCAGGACTTGAAGGTACATATGTCTGTTGAAATGAAGGGCAGCTTTAAAGATGATAAATTTTATGCCAAGGAAATACGATTCTTTTAGAAAGTGATGGGAAAGATTATGAAAAGGAAATTGATACTGATGTTTATGATAGCTTTAACTATGGGGATGATCGGATGCTCATCGGAACAAAAAAAGGATGAAATATCTGTGGAGAATGATTCCCCGAAAGAAACGGTTCAGGAAGAAGTAGCAGATGTAAAAACTGTAGATGCAAAAACTACAGAAACAGAAGCAAAAGTTACAGAATCGTCAAAGTCAGAGATTACAGAAGAAACCAAAAAAACCACTTCGGAAGCCGAAGAAATTCCGCTCGAAGAAATCCCGGTCGAAGAAATCCCAGCGGGCGATCCCATAGCAGGAATTATTGAAAAGTATGAAGAAAACATACTTACACTCAGGACTCCGGAGGACGATATGCTCTATTATTTTTTTATGGAAAATACCCCGATATTAGAAGGGTATTCCACGGAAAGTGCCCATGAGGCAAAAGGAGGTTCCACGATTGCTGTGGGCGATAAAGTTGAGATCAGTTACCGGGGGACACTTGATGATGAAGAACATCCAACTCAAGCTATGAAAATTGTAATAATCACAGGTGAATAATTTTGCAAAATTATTGTGTATTCACGGTTAAATCCAAAAGAAGCTGCAAAAAAACAGCGCCAATGCACAGGAGGAATCTTAAAAAGTTGGATTCCTCCTGACTTTCTATAATCTCACATTATTCTGTTGCGGTAGTGTAAAATAGTTTGTGTCTTTGGAAAAAAATGGCTCCTTTTTGGTAAGAATTCAGATATGACAATTCTTATCGAAAAGGAGTATTTTTATGGCAGTAGCTAAGGAGCAGATTCGACAGATTATTTCAGAAAACAACATTTCCAGCGTTGCAGATGTCTATTCCCTTCTTAAGGAAAGTTTTAAAGATATTCTCCAGGAACTTATGGAAGCAGAGCTGGATGCTTCCCTCGGATATGAAAAAAATCAGAAGGGAGATCTGACCACCACCAATAAACGTAACGGCCATTCCCCTAAGACCCTCAAAAGCCAATATGGGGAATTTCAAGTAGATGTGCCCAGGGACCGCAATGGGGAGTTTGGACCCAGACTCATTCCTAAATATCAGCGGGATATTTCCGGCATCGAAGAGAAAGTCATCTCCCTGTATGCCCGGGGAATGAGTACACGTGATATCCACGACCAGCTTCAGGAACTCTATGGGATTGAATTATCCGCGGAGATGGTCAGCAAGATCACAGATAAGATCCTGCCTCAGGTCAAGGAGTGGCAATCCCGTCCCCTGTCTCCTATCTATCCCTTTGTATTTATGGACTGTATTCATTATAAAGTACGGGAAGATGGGCGGATACTCAGCCGGGCAGCTTATGTGGTGCTGGGAGTTACCACCGAAGGTTATAAGGAAATCCTTAGTATCACCGTAGGAGCAAATGAGACCAGTAAATTCTGGCTGGGGATGTTAAATGACCTGAAAAACCGCGGATTAAAGGATGTGTTGTTCTTTTGTGTCGATGGGCTGTCCGGTTTTAAGGAAGCCATCAGCGCAGTCTATCCCCAGGCCCAGATCCAAAGGTGTGTCATTCATATGCTGCGGAATTCATTTAAGTATGTCAACTACAGCGACTTAAAGAAATTTTCCAGCGATTTCAAAGCGGTATATAATGCCCCCAATGAAACGGCAGCATATGCCGAGCTGGAAGGGCTCAAGGAAAAGTGGGGACGAAAATACCCCTATGCAATCCGGAATTGGGAGAATAACTGGGAGGATGTAAGTTCCTTTTTCCAGTTCTCAGAAGAAATCAGAAAGATCATGTACACGACAAATATTCTGGAGGGGCTGAACCGCCAGTATCGAAAGGTAACAAAAACCAAAAGTGTATTTCCCAGTGACCAGTCTTTAGAGAAAATGCTGTATCTGGCTAGTGAAAACATCACAAAAAATGGACGCAGAGATACCGGGGCTGGGATCAGGCGCTGAACCAGCTGATCGTATTGTATGGAGAAAGGCTGACTGAGTATTTATAAGAAAGAAAAAGCCAGGGCGGCTTGCCCTAATCGAAGAGCCGCCCCAGCCTTATTCCATCGGCATTTAAAGGATTGCCAGAAAAACCCAGTCTTATTCCTGAGGCCGGGTGTGGGCGGAGCCCACAAAAAAGCGGTTCTTGAGATGCCGTTCTTTTGACGCGAAAAAATCCGAATCGGATGTATAAACACTCCAATGATGGTTATACTATAAATAGAAGGAACCAACGACAACAGGAAATTCAAAAAATCGACAGCGAAATCTTACATATCGAATTCTTATCAGGGAATCTTAAAATCCTATAGACACAGAATTTTTTACACCCTCTTGTCATAATTCCAAGTTGTTGAAAAAAAAGAATATAATCATCTATACTGCGAGTTGCGTTATTGGTAATAAATATATATTTTCCACCATTTTTCTCAATATCACTCAAAAATTCTTTTGTACCTCCAATCAACTGATTTCCTTTACAAATAGTTCCATCTATATCTAACAGAAATAATTTTTTATCTCCAAGCATCTACCCTCTCTCACTTTCTTCTCGTATCATTCGCGCTTTATCCGGATAATTAGTAATAATCGCCGTAATTCCTGAATCTATTAACATCTTCATGTCCGATTCCTGATTCACCGTCCACACGCGCACTTTTAATCCGCTCTGCAGATATTCTTTCAAAAAATGGGCCATCTTTACATGATAAACTGCGGGATGTAAACCATTAACCCCTTCATTTTTTGCATACTTATCAATCTGCAGAATCACGTCACTATATAGATAGGCCGTTTCTGCCTGAGGTGCAATTTCTTTAATTTTCCTAATACTGTAATGATTAAAGGATGAATATATCACTAGATCTTCCATTTTAGTTTTCTTCACAAGATCCACTGTCTTTTCTTCAATTTCAGGATACCAATATATGCCTGTTTTCAATTCTATATTTACGGTCAAGTTTTCTTTTTTTGCATATACCAGCACTTCTTCCAAAGTCGGTATTTTAGAATGCTCATATTCCTGATATTTTCCTTTCATTATTGTAAAGTTTTTCAACTCTTCTAACGTATAATCCTTGACATATCCATGACCATTTGTTACACGATCAATTGTTTCATCATGAATAACTACCGGAATTCCATCTTTTGACAGTTGGACATCCAACTCTATTCCTTCTGCTCCTTGTTTAACTGCAAGTTTGAACGCATCCATCGTATTTTCTGGAGCATATCCACTTGCTCCTCTATGTGCAAATATCTCTGTCATTTGTTTTCCTCTTTTCTTAATATAATCCATCATTATCAATAGTAATGGAAGAATCAGGGACTTTTCTTTGTCCCTGATCCTCTGTCTATCATTTATTCGATTGTAATTACAGTCTCACTTCTTCGCAGATATTAGTTATTTACTGTATTATAATCATCAATAGATTTATTAATTGTATCAGCCATATTTGTTACGGCTTCATCAACGCTTTCTTTTCCATTAAGCATGCTCTCAATCTCAGATTCTACAGTTGCTCTTGCCTCTGGGAAAACACTTAATAATGCCCCACAGTATTCTGGTGAAGAATCATGTAACTGATCAATTGCTGTCTGAAACTGTGGATACTGTGCAATATTATCTTTGAAGGTCTGCTCTTCATGTGCTGCTGTTGTAACTGGGAAATATCCGGTCTGTGCATTCCAGTAAGCCTGTGATTCTGGTGAAATCAAGAATTTTACAAATTCCCATGTTGCACGAAGTTTCTTTGGATCCTGATTATTCAAAGCCCACAGAGAGGCACCACCTATAGATACTCCACCTTCATCGCTCTCTTTGATTTTCGGGAAATATGCTGTTCCAACTTCAAATTTACCATTAACATCCTGAAGGATCTGTTTCAGTGATGCTGTTGAACCAAGAGTGATTGCTGATTTTCCTGCTGAGAAATCTGCCAATCCTGCGTCTCCACCTTTTCCAACAATTGGTGCATATCCTTCTTGATTAAGGGTCTGCCATTCTGTCAAAATATTTTTTGCAGCTTCGTTTTTATCAAAATCAACGGCTGTTGCGACATCGTCACGTCCATTTCCATTGTTTGCATAATCCAGTCCTTGCTTTCCAACAAACTGTTCAAAAAACCAGCCATAAATACCAAGAGACATTACTTCACTTGCACCACCCTGATTCATCAGCTGATCGCCAATCTTTGAAATGCCTTCCAAACTATCTGGAACTTCTGTGATTCCAGCCTGCGCAAACATATCCTTATTGTAGTACATGATTGGTGTTGATGAGTTGAACGGCATAGAATAAAGCTTATCATCAATTGTATAGTAAGCTGCAAGATTCGGTTCAATCTGTGACACATCATAATTATCTGCATCTACCATTTCCTGCATTGGAACAACCCAACCAGACTCAATCATAAATCTGGTTCCGATTTCATATACCTGTACCAAATCTGCACCCATGTTTCCAATCTGCGCACTTTTCAGTTTGTTTAAGGAATCATCATATTCCCCCTGATACTGTGCTTCTACTGTAATACCATATTCATTTTCTTCATTAAATTTATTTACCAGTGTGTCAATTGCCTGTCCGTTAACGCCACCCATAGAATGCCAGAATGTAATTGTTGTTCCGTCAACATCATCTGCCGCTGCCATTTCTACCTTTTCATCCGTAGAAGTATCACCGGTCTGGCTAACTGACGTTTTTCCATTTCCGCATCCGGACAAAACGCCCATTACCATTGTTGCTGTAAGTAATAATGATACTAGTTTCTTCTTCATTTCTACTCTCCTATTTTTTGTGTAGTTACACTTATTTATAGATTCGGAAATGATTCTTTCTATTACACATTTCCGCTCCTACCATAATATTGTTATCCCTTTACCGCTCCAGAAAACATTCCGCGAATCAGCTGTTTTTGTCCGACGATAAAAATTGAAATAGACGGGATAATAATCATAACAACACCTGCAATCATTAATGTTATTGACTGGGAATCGATGCTGTCCAGCATACTAATACCAATCTGAACTGTTCGCATATTGTTTGATCCTGTAACAAGTAATGGCCACATATACATATTCCATGCATTAATAAACGTATATACTGCCATCGCTCCTATTGCCGACTTAGTCAGTGGCATTAATATTTTTACAATAAACTTAAGGTTTGTACATCCATCTAATTTTGCAGACTCATACAATGATTTTGGGAATGTCATATAAAACTGACGGAATAAGAAAATCCCCATTGCGGATGTTAAATATGGAATAATCAGAACCGGATAGGTATCTAACATTCCAAGGTTCGCCACCGTCAAATAGTTTGAAATAATCGTTGCTTCTCCAGGTACCATCATGGTTGCCATAACTATTGCGAATAGAATCCCTTTTCCTTTAAATTCCAAAAACGAAAAGGAAAATGCAGCCAAAGAACAAGAAATTATCTGCCCTACAGTTATAAAACCTGCCATTATAAACGAGTTTATAATAAAACGCAATAACGGAACTGTTCTCAATGCATCAATAAAATTCTGAACTGTTGGATGCTTTGGTACAATATTCAATTCTGTTGTAAACAACTCATTTGATGGCATAAATGCAATACTAATTGCATACAAAAGCGGAAGTAAAATAACTACTGCAAATACAATATTTGCTACGACACGCAAAACTGTTTTACTCCTTCTTTTTGCAAGCGCTTTTGTATTCATCTTATTTTTTAATTCAAATAATTCTTCTGTTGTCATACGGCCTTCCACTGGAATTGTCATACTATCAATCTGATTCATTAGTAATTTACCCCTTTTCTTTCCATTCGGAACATTACAAGTGTTACAAGCATTATAATGATAAACAAAATAACTGACTGAGCAGAGGCACTTCCAAAACGATAATTAAAAAACGCATCTCTATAAATTGAATAGACAATTACGTTTGTCGATTCATTTGGTCCTCCTTCTGTCAAAATTTTGATCTGCCCAAATGACTGGAATGCCTGAATGATATTAACAACCACTGTATAAAACATGATCGGTGACAATCCTGGGAGTGTCAGATGAAAAAATTGTTGCACTCCACTTGCTCCATCTACAGAAGCTCTCTCATAGATTGTCTCATCAATATTCCCCAAACCAGCTGAAAAGTAAAGAAAATTTATTCCACTGTTAAGCCAAGCCGTCAGAATCGAAACACAATACAAGGCTGTACGTGGGTCATTCAACCAATTAATATCTAATCCGAGAAGCTTATTCACAATACCTACCGTAGGGTGAAGCATAATTTGAAAAATCATAGCTGCTGAACTAGATGCAATTGCCATAGGAAGCGCATATGCAGTACTAAACACACGAATTCCTGGAAATGCTTTATTACACAACACTGCAGCTACTAAACCTAGTAACATTCCACCAACTACAACAATCAAAACAAAAACAACTGTTACTTTTAAACTGTTCTGAAATGATTTTGAATTAAGTAAATCAATGTAATTCTGAAGTCCTACAAATAATTTTGCCTGTGCCATCTTATTCGTCATAAATAAGCTTAAATAAATAGTCTTAAAAAAAGGATAGAATAAAAAAACTGCAAATATCAGCATACTAGGCACCAGATAGCAATATGGTGCAAATTCAATTTTTTTTCCTGACTTCATTTTTAATTCCTTTCCCTATATAAAATATTTCTACCTGTTTCAATATCAAAGATATGAATCTGGTCTGTATCAAAAAACAACTGTATCTTTTCTCCAATGCGAGTCTTGTTTTCAGGACCTAATTTCACTGCATGTGTTCTGTTTTGCTCCTCAAAATATAGCATTACCTCAGCCCCAAGCATTTCACGGGTCACTATCTCTTCTTCAATTCCTACACTGTTCAAATCGATTTTTCTTTTTTTTGCTTCCTCATATTCATAAACATCTTCCGGACGAATCCCAAGAATCACTCTTTTTCCCATATATTTTTCTCGAATAAGCTGTGCATCATGATTATTCGGATAAATCTTTTTGATTGCATTATTAATTGCAAAAATCAAAACAACTTTCCCTGCTTCTTCCTCAACATCACATGCAATAAAGTTCATTGAAGGTGAACCAACAAAACCTGCAACAAATTTATTAATAGGATTACTATAAATATTCTGTGGTGTATCCACTTGCTGAATTTCGCCGTCTTTCATAACCACAATTTTAGTTCCGAGAGTCATAGCTTCTGTCTGATCATGCGTTACATAGATAATTGTTGTATCTAATTGATTATGTATTTTCTTTAGCTCCACTCTCATTTGGGCTCTTAACTTTGCGTCCAGATTTGATAATGGTTCATCCATCAAAAATGCTTTTGGTTTTCTTATAATTGCTGCTCCAATAGCAACTCTTTGTTTCTGTCCTCCTGACAATGCTACAGGTTTTCTCTTCAAAAGCGGTTCAATTTCTAATATTTTTGCAACTTCCTTTACCCTTTTATCAATCTCCTTCTTCGGCACTTTTCTTATTTTCAAAGAATATGCTATATTTTCATAAACCGTCATATTAGGATATAGTGCATAATTCTGAAATACCATAGATATGTCTCTCTCCCTTGGTTCCAGATAATTACACAGCTTTCCATCTATCCACAATTCACCATCTGTAATTTCTTCCAAGCCTGCAATCAACCTTAGTGTTGTTGATTTTCCGCACCCTGAAGGTCCAACAAATATTACAAATTCTTTATCATGAATATCCAAGTTAAAATTCTTAACCCCATAATGTGCTGAATCAAATTGCTTACAGACATTTCTTAATGCCATTTCTGCCATTATTTTCCTCCTTCGCAGTTAGAAACACTGTTTTCTTTTTTAGTTCATTGATGTCCGAGAGTTATCTTATCAGATTTCAGGTCTATCTCTCTATCTTGTTTCTGTAAAATATATGTTAAATAAATGTAATCTACGCTTTCCTTTCCAACCCGCTGTTCCACACGCTGGATGCGGTTTCCGGCATATTCCACCGGGGATTCCTCTCCCGTTTCTCTTCCCATCTTATCTGCCACAATACTGGACTATTCTTTCGTTTCCAGCATAGCAGAACGCACCAGTTCCTTTGGAAGACGGGAGGCTGGATTTCGGATCTTCGGACTTTGATCCCGCACTTTTTCTTTGATATCTTTCAATCACACACCTCCCATCTTCTATAACTTTCTAGAGCGTGTTTGAAAATTAAAAAGTGTACAAAATATTTGTTTATAGCCCTTCTTTCATGATAAAATAAAGAAAAAGGGGCTGATATTATGTCAAGACGTTATGAACTAACAGATCAGGAATCAACGGACTACATATTGGGTTTGTCCACTTTGAGTGTCCGTAAAAGCTATGATATTTCTGAATTAGGATTGTCCGAGGGAGCTGTGAGAGGGCTTGTGACAGGTACAGTCGATATGCAAATCCTCAACCGTCTGTTGGAACACAGGAACTTCCCGAAACTGATGGATTTGATACGGATTTATTTTCAAGACACAGCGACAAAGGGTATCATGGCAAGAAACCAGCTGATTGAACTGGCAACAGCTTTCCTGTCCGATCTGATGAAAGAACACCCGGAACATCGGGCAGAAGCAAGACAGGATTTGCAACTTCTGAACGCACAGAAGATGGGAGAACATGAAGCGGAGATTGAAAAAATCAAGAATGTATTTCTTGCTATCCTGCGAGATATTAAGAAAGATATGGACAACGGAGAACAGCCGGGAGAAGCTGTGACCGCCGCTATGTTCCAAACCATGCAGGAAACCATGAAAGACCACCAGCAGGAGCCGCTTTCTATGGACGATGGAACTGCTATGATTGCCGGACAGATTGGGCAGCTTCTTCCGATGGACGAGGAAACCGCCAAGCAGTTTCAAACACTTGATATGATACCCTCAAGTAGGACACTAAAATATAAAAAAACCTACTTGGGGGTATTTTATGTCCAGAAAAAGTAAAATTGATGCACTGAAGAAAGTAAAAATTGTAGAGCAGTATCTGAATGGAGAAATTAGTCAAAAAGGTGCTGCCAAAGTATGCGGTGTGAACAAACGGAGTGTCCAGGACTGGATCCGGATCTATAAGACAGAAGGTCCGCAAGGATTATTAACACCGAAAACGAACAAGAAATATCCAAAAGACTTGAAGCTGAAGGCTGTACAATCCTATCTTTCTGTGGAAGGTTCTTTGGATGAAATATGTGCAAGATTTGGAATCCGGCAGCATGTTCAGCTTATGAGTTGGATTAAGGTGTATAATGAAGGTAAGGAATTAAAAGAACTTACCGGAGGTAGCACCATGAAGAAAGCCAGAAAAACAACATTGGAAGAACGGATTGCCGTAGTAAAAGACTGCCTTTCACATAATCGGAATTACGGGGCAATGGCTCTGAAATATAATTGTTCTTATCAGCAGGTACGAAATTAGGTAAACCGCTACGAAAAGATGGGGAGTGCAGGACTGGAGGACCGACGGGGAAAGCGTGCCGGATCTCAACCAATCCGTACACCGGAAGAAGAACTGCGGGATCGCATAGCAGAACTGGAACGAAAGAACAAAGATCTACAAATGGAGAATGACCTGTTAAAAAAAGTAAGGGAATTAGAAAGGGGGCATCGTTTTCTCTAATACATAAATCATGTGAATATCAGGCCGTCAGGGAACTGGCTGAAACAAAAGGATATCCGGTCAGACAAATGTGTCGTTGCCTTGGGATCAGACGTTCTGCCTATTACCATTGGCTGAGGTATCCGAAGAGTGAAAGCGAGCGCAAAAATGAACAGATTGCAGATTTGATCAAAGAGATTCATCACCTCCATCCAGATATGGGATACCGACGGATCCGTGATGAACTGGCTGTAAATTATGAAATGCCCTTTAATGATAAATGGATTCTGCGGATTTGTCGTAAGATAGGAATCCAGTCATCTATCAAATGGAGACCGAAGAGCTGTACAAAAGCAGAACGAAATCCGGTTTATATTGCAAAGAACTACCTTCATCGGGAATTCCATGCAGACCGTCCAAATGAGAAATGGCTGACAGACGTAACAGAGTTTAAATATTATACCGGATTAGAAGTTCACAAAATTTATCTGAGTGCGATCCTCGATCTGTGTGACCGCAGGATTGTAGCATTTAAAATCAGTAGCCGTAATGATAATGCCCTTGTAATGGATACGTTTGACGAGGCGGTGTTTTCAGAACCGGATTCGCATCCCTTTTTCATTCGGATAGAGGATTTCAATATACAAGCCCAGCGTTTTGCAACCGTCTGAAATGCACCATATGAAACAGAGTATGTCCAGAGTGGCACACTGTATTGATAATGGTCCGATGGAAGGATTCTGGGGAATATTAAAAAGGGAGATGTATTATGGGAGACGATTTACAGACCGAGAAGAACTGGTAGAAACGATAAGTAATTACATAGATTATTATCTCAAACTTCGCACATAAATTTTGCTTATGCACCTTGAAAATTCAATACCTGGCAATAATTCAGTTGTCAATGTTTCGTATTTACGACGCTTGTAGTTTTGATTTCAACAGAGCAGGAAGAGTATCCATAAATGCATCTACTAACGCATCAAATGCATCCTCTGCTATATCGAGATCATCTGTAAGCAATGTTCTAAACATTTGAAGCAATAATTGAAAAGCCTGTATCCATGTGATATCAGACATTTCATCGGAAAAATATAAAAAAAGTTCACCAAGAGACCGTTTATCTCTTGATTCACGGTTTTCAGTGGATAACATCATATATCTGGTAAAGACAACTGCGGTATGGGCTGTCATTGCATCGTAGGAAATAGATCTACATTCTTTACTCAAATGCAGATAGCTTTTACAGACTTTAAAGAAAACCTCGATATCCCATCTTTTTCCATAGATACGGATGATTTCATTTTCGTCCAATTCCGTATCGGTTGAAATGATGCAGAGATACTCTTTTCGTTTGTTTCGGTTACGAACATAAACAACTTTGGCCGGAACGATGTTTCCATCTTTTATAACATCAACCATAACAGATAAAAGGTATCTGGAACGTCCTCTTCGTTTTTTGTTTTTGTTGTAGATCGACATCAGAGACAGATCTTCCCCATTGTAGCGAAAGAACATCTTAGGTGTTTTCTTAACCATGCCAATGATATCATATCCGATTCCTTTCACGGCATGAATGGAACTTTGGACCTATGTCAATACTTTGGACACAAAAAGTTGAAAGTTTACGCTGATTTTTTTAATTCCTCATCCTCCTTTTGCTGGGGTGTCATATAGCCGATGGCACTGTGGATCCTTTTTCGGTTATACCAGCCCTCTATGTATTCAAAAATTGCCCTTCGGGCTTCTCTGGAATCCTGATATGTGTGAAGATAGATCTCTTCCTTTTTCAATACGGAATGGAAGGATTCTATGCGGGCATTGTCATAGGGATTCCCTTTACGACTGAATGAATGGATCATTCCATGACTGCCCAGATAACTCTCAAATGCCTCGCTTGTATACTGACTCCCCAGATCACTGTGGAGAATGATTCCCCGCGTGTCTCTAACATTCAGGCTGGCATTCTTTACCGCTTCCACTGCCAGTTCCGCTGTCATGGATGTCCCATAGGCATATCCGATAATCTTGCGGCTGCACAGGTCCATTACGGAAGCCAAATAGGTCCATCCTTCTTTCAGCACATGGATGTAGGTGATATCCGTACACCATTTCTGATTGATGGTTTCCGCTTCAAAATCACGTTCCAAGATATTTACCTTATCATCAGGGACAGCCCCATGGTTTGCGTTGTGGTTATACTTTTTTACCACTACAGACCTCAGCCCTTGTTCTGCCATATGCCTCTGGACACGCTTTACGCCGCGGGGTGTCCCATTGTCATTGAGGGTACGGCATATTTTGACGGCACCATACCTCCGTTTTGAATCATCGTAAGCCTGTTTCACTTTATGGCTGAATTCTTCATATTCCTCCTGTCTGTTTGAGGGTACACTGATCAAAGCTTTGTAATAAGTACTCCTTGGAAATTTCAAAGCACCGCAAAGCTGGGATACCGTGTAATGGTTTAGGTTGTCTTGGATAAAAGTCACAATCTCGGCTATTGTTCTTTCGCGAATATGGCGGTCGCTTTTTTTAGTATTTCATTCTCAATCTTAAGGCGCTGATTCTCTTTCTGGAGAGCCTTATACTCCTTGAGGGTGACGGTTTCCTCTTCAGATACCTTGATTGGAGAAAGCTGTTTCACCCAGTTACTGAGTGTACTCCGATTTACGCCATATTCACGTTCCAGTTGTGGATACGAAGTTCCTCCGGCATTATACAGATCCACGATCTGCTGTTTGAATTCCGGAGTGTAGGATTTTTGGTTTTTCGCCATGTTGAACATCTCCTTTGCTCTTTCGTTTTATAGTATAGGTTGTTCAACTTTTTCTGTCTACACTTATATACTAACACCATATCCTCATAACAGGATATTCCCAACGGTCTCATTTTGCCTTTTGTTTCTTTCGGTATATAGACCCGTCTTGTTGGATTTGGCTTATAGCTTCCGCTCTTCATTCTTTCTATGAGATTTTCAAGGTTTTTTTCCAGATTCTGTTCATATTCTTCTTTCGTCACCCTGTCTATACCACCAGCCTTATTCTTATCCATAGTTTTATGGATAGCTTTCAGGCTTTCAACATTGATATACGACGCCAGATTCTGTACTTTCCTGTCCGTTGCGTTCGCTTTTGCGATATTGTACTTTATTCCAAGTAATTCATTCACCATGTCCTCAGCTCTCCCTTGTCCGCATGACCTTGATTTACTTGAAGCTGTAAAGTGTACACCCCTTCCCTCCACTGTGATTGGCAGTTTCTATGGTACTATGAGTGTATCGGACTTCCTGCTGCCCATTTGGATTCCTGCCTCATTCCTTCGGTTTGGTTTCCATACCCTTTTCAGGGAGACATCAGGACCTCGGCTGTTCCGTATAATATAATTATCAGCAACTTCGCCAAGCTCTCAGACTGGGGGATGCCTCTATTCCCTCGCCCTATCGGTCATAGAGATATTGTCTGCTGTGTATGTAAGCACATCGACCATTTCCGACCCTATATCTATTTCCCAGCTCAATCACTTCACTTTCGTTTCGGCTCTGTCGCTCCCTGTCCTACGCTTAAATCTGACGTTACCGCTTCGACTCCAAGGACTCGGTACAGGCGGTTGGCTAAACCTTACCTGACAGGATTTTCCTGCTTTATATTATCAGCTTACAAAGACAGACAAAACCTCTGTCTATCAGTGGAAATCAGCTATGCTGATTTCTCAGCCCGCGCTACATACAGTATATGTGAACCGTCCTCAAATCTTTCTCCGGTTCCTAAAAAGCAGCGCTCAACCGGATAGAGCGGCAGCCCTTTTCCTATCACATCATTTTCCGTGATAAACACTACCCATGTTTCTGGAAGATTGTCAAAATCATCACCTTTCTTCAAAAGAGTTGCGTCCATCATGCTGGAATTATACCTTGCTCTTTTTCTCCCGGCTCCTTTATCGGCTCGTTGGATTTCAACATTTATTTTAGCACCGGTACTGTCAGTAGCAAGAATATCAAACCTTACTGAACGATTCAACAAATTCTCCACAAATACCTGAGTGCGGACGTCCAGCACTTTTAGATCCGGCTTTTCCAGTACAATCTGCAATACCAGTTCTATGCTTGCCGTATCTCCCTCAAAACACTTTGTGAGGAAATCATCATCAAGCAGGCGAAAACCTCTTAGCCTCTGTAAATCTTCCTGATGTTTCTGGTCTATTTGTTCCGTCACTGTCAATTTTCCCACCTGCTTTTCCTTCTGTTTTTGTATCTCCATACTACCATAAACCTCCTGATTTTACAAGCCGGGAGCCAGTGCATTTCTGAATCCCGGCTTCTTGCCGTTATCGTTTTTTCACATCTGCTGTATCTCATTTTTCAGCATACGCTTGATTTTGTCGCTCATGGTTTCCTTACTGGTCTTGCTGAAATGAATCCTCACAATGCAGGTAGTCCGGCCAATCTTCTTCACCAGCGCGGGAGCGTCCTTAGCTGGTAGCGTGGTGGTAATATTCTCTGTGATTTTCTCGCTGCTCATAAATTCTCCTTTTCATACAATCAAGTTTTATTATCCCTTACTCACAATCTCTTTCGCCGCCGCTTTGGTCGCCCTGGCTCCTTCCTCCCGTAAATTCTTACCAGAAAAAAGAACCGGCGCACACCGT
>Ga0224748_10142_pt1 | contig 17975 bp, 15 predicted proteins | sample LIM_F_Water_Neg_FD_182074 | JGI IMG/M metagenome (GOLD analysis project Ga0224748, IMG submission 182074) | Enriched cells from gastrointestinal tract of the lab mouse from Pacific Northwest National Laboratory (PNNL), Richland, Washington... | ecosystem: Host-associated > Mammals > Digestive...
CAGCACGGCCTTTCTTTCCTCAACAGATATGTGAATGCCACTCCCGTCTGAAATCGCACACGGGATCTCACAGCCAGAAACACGGGCTGAGGGAGAAAACAAATCAGCTATAAACAAAAGCCTGGGACCGGTTTGTATTGAACCAGTTCCAGGCTTTTCCCTTGTTTATGGCTGCGTAGTTTTTGGTATCTTTACCCTTCGCCGTTTTAAAGGCGGGCCTCCCGCTCTGCGACACGCCGCCCCGTCGAGGCTCAGCTCCGCCATTTTCGAAGACCTGGTATCTGTAATACGCACTGTTGTCTTTGTTCCTGAAGCGGCAGCTTTGGTAAAGCACAGCCTTTCGTAGGAGTGCTGAGGATCAGACACTGCCGGTCCATTGCCGTCAGCTATTCCAGCGATATATCATTGAGGACAGATTTGATGTGGTTTTTAATAAAGCCCTGCTATTTTGCTCTCATTATTATGGACTTATGTAAACACTACCCAAAATATGCCTTTAGTGCGCATATCATATCGGCGAATTCCAGGAAAAGATATCTAAATAAGGCCGCCTCTTTCGAAGTTCAAAATCGTGTATCCGTTCCGCATCCCAACGATACAGGCCCTTGCCGGCAGCAAGGCCGGTCTTTCCTGTCTCAAGCCCCTGCCGAACCAGAGCCTGCACCTCCGCGGTGCCGCACAGGGTCGGATAAATTGTCTGTGCAATGCTGCTTTCCAGGTCGAAGCCTACTGCATCAAAATATTCCAGCAGACCAATCGACGCGTACCGCATTCCAATTGCGTAATGGACCGCCTTGTCAATATCTGCCGCGCTGGCAACGCCCTGCTCAAGTAAAAAGAGGCATTCCCGAAACATTGCCTGCGCAATTCGGTTTACAATAAAGCCTTCGATTTCACGGTGCAGGCACACTACCTGACGGTTTAAGTCATTCTCCAAAAACGACTTCGCCCTCTCGAGCGCTGCCGGAGAGGTTTTCTCGCTGCCCACCAGTTCAAAGAGCGGCAGCATATGCGCCGGCTGAAAGGGATGGGCCACCAGCAGCCGTTCCGGATGCCTCAGCGAGGCGCATAAAACGCTGGGCGGCAGGGCGGAGGTCGTAGAGGCAATAATCGTATCCGCCGCGCAGACCGCCTCCAGCTTTTGGAAGACTTCCTGCTTGACCGCAAGGTCTTCCGCCGCCGCCTCAAATACGATACCCGCTCCCCTGGCCGCCTGGAAGTCCTTCGTCACCGACAGCAGGCCGAACACTGCCTCCCTCTGAGAGGAGGTCAGCTTGCCTTCCGCCTCTAATGTGTTCAGATTTCTCCCCACTGTGTTCCGGCACCGGTCCATCCCGGCCTGTGAGTGCCCAATCACCACTGTGGGAACACCATTTCCAATGAGAAGCGTCGCCATATCCGCGCCGATTTTTCCTGTACCGCAAACCGCTGCCATGCCCATGGTTCCAAATATCCTCCTAAAATTTTCCCACCCATCCCCCATCTGCTTGAGAGGAAACGTTGTTTCATCTGAGAAGAAGCCCGTTTAAATCAGACACAACTTCCCGGAATTTTGCCGCAATCATATTGATTTCCGCGCCATAGGCGATGTACTGGATTCCCATATCGATGTACCACTCCGCTTCCTCCAGGTCGCCGGCAATGATACCCACCGCTTTTCCTCCCGCCCTGGCATCCCGCACAATCTGCCTCACTATTTTCTGCACCTTTTCATGCTTTGGTTGTCCCAATACGCCAAGGGACTGGCTCATATCCCCGGTCCCGATAAAAAGGACATCAATCTCTGGGTCCTCGCAAAGCACCGGAACCTGTGCGGCCATCTCCGTGTTTTCCACCATGATGACGGAGAGCAGCTCATCGTTCGTCTGCCGCAGGAATTCTTCCTTCGGGCAGAATGTATAGCGCGCCGCCCGGGTGGTCATGGCAAAGCCGCGGTTTCCCCGCGGGTAATACCGCATTTTCCGGACGGCCTCTGCCGCCTCCTGGGCCGTGTGCAGATTCGGGACTTGAATTCCCTGTGCGCCGATGTCCCCGGCATGCAGGATATTTTGATCCAGCGCGTTTGGGACCCGCACCACTGCGCTCATACCCACGCTGTTGGCCGCCCGCACTACATTCTGCATCTCGCCATAGCTGCAATTCCCGTGCTCCCCGTCCACGATGATGAAGTCCATCCCTGCGCAGCCCAGCATTTCCGCAAGCTGCGGAGCGCTGAACTTGAAAAAGGTCCCAAAGAGGACTTCGCCGTCCTGAAGCCGCCGTTTCAAACTTTTTCTATGTTCCAGCATCATATCGGATAAACTCTCCTGTCTTGCAAGTCATCTGCCAAACAGCTTGAGGTTTGTTTTCTCATCTTCGCTGGCGGCAGGCCTGCTCTCGATTCGCTCCGGGCGGTTTGGCCAGAAAACGTCCAGGTTCAGTACCGGCTCTGTTCCTGTGGCGACGATGTAATGCTCAACGCCGCCGGGTACGGTCATGATGCAGCCGGGCGTCAGGTGATACGGCTTTCCGTCCACGTAAAAATCGCACTCCCCCTGCAAGATAAAAATCAGCTGCTCATATTTGTGGGAATGGGGGCCGGGCGTGTGCCCCGGCGTGACCTCCGTCAGAGTCGTCGTCATATTCTCCGCCTGATAGGTCACATAGCGCATCTTCTCCCGGGCAATGGTCCATTCGCAGTCGTTCCAGTTCAAAACCTTCGGTTCAAAAGACATCGTTCTACCTCCTGTTAGTCCAGGCTCAACAGCCATGCGGGATTCTTTCTGGTCATCGTTTCGATTTGCGCCTCGCTTACATGCAGGTCGTCCGTCAGCGCGCGGATAAAACGGTATAGGCCGTTGACCAGCGAGCCATTAACCTTTTGGCCGAAGTCTGAATCTACAACCAGCCGATTCTCCGGAACTGCCTCCAATATTTTTCCAACAACAGAAAGATCGACCGGATCACTGAGCGTCGCGATCCCTTTTACCACGCCGGCGTTCAGTTCCATGTAAGCGCCGAGTTTGGCCCAGGATGCCATCTGCTCATAGGAGGCATGGACCAGAAAATGGGGATGGTTGACCAGAATCCTCTGGATGCCGAGCTCGGCCGCCTTGCGGATCAGCGCGTCCACCTCCGCTGCCGACCCATGGCCGGTGTAGAGGATTACCTCCGGTCTTTGAGCCAGGTACTCCAGAACCTTCACCAATGCCGGATCCAGGGTTCCATCTTCCCTCAGGTAGCAAACGGGCGTTTCCGCGACGCTTGTATTCCCGGAGCCCAAGAACGCGCCCTTGTGGCCGTCAATATGGCATTTCGAAGATACGGTGGGCATACAGACATACTTGGCGCCCATGGCGCAGGCCGCGTCCACGGCATTCAGGTTAAACAGGCCCGCAGAGTGATTCAGCACAAGACCGCCAAACATCTCTGTCCTCCCCTGCCCGAAGTGAGTCTGTGCCATCTCGGCGCTCATCATGGTGGGGAAATAGTGGTCCTTGATGACCGCCGCACGGTAGCCCGCGTCCACGGCCTCCCGCATCATCTCAATGGCGTCCACGGACCGTTTTGCAACCGAGGGACCTGCGTGGATATGCAGATCGATGATCCCGTTCAGCAAGTTTTCCATCATAAGGCTTCTCCTCTCATCAAGCGCCGTAACCAAACAGACGCGGAACAAACAGCGCCACGTCCGGCAGATATGCCAAGGCAAAGGTCACGATCAGCGCCGCCGCGCAGAAAGGCAGGACCGCCCGGTTCAGCTTTGACAGCTCGATTTTTGAAATATTCGATGTGACAAACAGCACCATACCCACCGGAGGGGTAATTAGGGCAATGGTCATCATCATACAGAACACCAGGCCAAAATGCAGGCTATCCATCCCAATAGCCGCTACAATCGTCATCATCACCGGGGTAAAGATGGTGATCGCGGCAGTGGCCTCCATCAGACAGCCGACCACAATCATGCCCAGCAGCAACAGCAGGATGACGATATGCTGGTTGGATGTCAGGGAGAGCACAGCGCCCGCCACACGACTGGGGATATTGTCCACCTCCAGGGAATAGCCCAGAATATTTCCGGTTGCAATGATAAACAGGATTGCCGCGGAAGCGCTTCCGGCCCGCAGAAGCATCTTGGGCAGGCCCTTGAAATCAAAGCTGCGATAAATAGCCCCGGCCGCAACTGCCGCGACACAAGCTACCGCGCCGGATTCCGTGGGGGTAAACGCGCCTGTCATCACACCGCCCACAATCACTAAGGGGACGATTAAAGCGGGAATGGCCTTTACAAAGGAACGGAACAGACGGCCGATATTAAGCCGGGCAACCGTGCGGGGAAGCTGCTTTTTTTGAACATACAGCGCCACGACCACCGCATAGGCCGCCGCGATCAAGAGGCCGGGAATGATGCCCGCCATAAACAGTCCCTTAACAGAGACGCCGCTTAGCGTGGCGAAGATCACAAAGGTCGTGCTGGGCGGAATGATGGGGCCTAGTACGCCGGAGGCCGCGATCAGGGCGCCGCCGAACTCCATATCATAGCCATCCTTCTTCAAATCCGGAAGCAGTACCGAACACAGGATGGAGGAAACCGCGTTGGGAGACCCCAGAATTGCGGAGAGAATCGCCGCCGTCACGATGGTCGCATAGGCCAGGCCGCCTTTTACATAGCCTACCAGCTCTTTCACAAACTCCATCAGACGCTGTGTAACGCCTCCGCCGTTCATGAGTTCTCCGGCCACGATAAAAAAGGGAATGCAGGTCAGACTGGAGCTGTTAATGCCGGCAAACATCCGCTGCGGCACAACCGCCAAGTAAGACAGGTCAATCGCGCCCAAATGAATCATACCGGTTACGGCGAGGACAAACGCAATCGGCATACCCAACAGAAGCACGGCCGCAAAACACGCCAGTGCAATTCCCATTTCTCACGCCTCCTTTCTGCGAAAGCCGGCAATCAGCTCATAAAAGTGCTCCACAGAGAACAACAGCATCGCGGCAAAGCCAATTGGCATGGAGGCCCATGGATATGCCATAGAAATCCCAAGGCCAATGCTGATTTGTTTGTATACCCCCGGTTTCAGAATCGCTTGCAGGGAGTACTTGAACAGCAGCGCAATTACCAGCACAGACAGGATTTCCGCCAGCAGGGCTACCGCTGTTTTCAGATTCCCAGGAAGCTTTTCGGTAAGCATGTCCAGCGCGACCAGGCCTTTATCCTGATAGGCCACCGCGCCGCCGAAGAAGGCCACCATAATCATCAGGTATTTGACCAATTCCTCTGCCCAGGAAAAGGACAGCCCGAACAGGTAACGACGGACGACCTCTACCGCCGTCACACAAATCATGACCACCAGACCGGCGGAAACCAGGACCATCAGTACATTGTGCAGCGCAGACATGGCTCTTTTATAGTGTTTCATGTAGATGATTCCTCATATTACAGCTTACGTGAGATTCTGCGCCATTTCGATAAATGCGGCAATTTTTTCGTTCTTCGCGCCATACTCCTCGTACAGATCCAGAACCTTCTCCTGGAAGGGAGCCAGATCCGTAACGGTATTGAACGTCACGCCGCCGTCGATACAGGTTTGCTTGCAGTCCGCCTCAATCTCCGGGAGGAATTCGTCAAAGGCCTTATCATGCCCCTCCGCGAAGACGCCGGCAATCAGCTGCTGATCCTCGGCGGACAGCTGGTTCCAATAGTCGCCGTTCATCACGTACACCGCGGGGAAGGGATACAGACCGATTTCGCTGAAATACTGGATGACCTCATAATGCTTTTGCATGGCGGCGGAAGTAATATTGATTTCCTCACCATCGATTACCCCGTTTTGCAGGCCGGTATATACCTCGTTATAGGCCATCGTGGTCACATTTGCGCCCAGGCGGGTGATCGTCTCTTGAATCACCGGACTGGTCATGATGCGAAGCTTTTGCCCCTTCAAGTCATCCATCGTGGACACCGGCTTGACCTTCGATGCGAAGTGCCGCATTCCGTTCTCGGCAGAACCCAGAAACTTCAAATTCAGCTCCGCCTCGGCCTCTTCCACCAGCGCCGCGTACTCGTCACTGCCAAACGCCGCTTTTTCTTTTTCGTAGTCACTCAAGAGAAATGGAAGCTGGGTGCACTCAAAGAGACTTGTATATTGGCTCAATGCGGAAATACTAAGTCCCACCAGTGGGATCGTGCCCTCCATCACTTGGCTGACCAGCTCGGTGTCACCGCCCAGCGTACCCGCGTTATGCACCTCGACGACAATGTGCCCGCCGGAGCGTTCGGTGATTTCCTTGGCGACCCACTGCGACATCGTATCGGTCGGCATTCCCGCCGCTTCAGGGGTTGCATAGACAATGGTGATGGTTTCGTCCTGTCCGCCGGACGCTTGACCGGCGCCGCTGTCACTAGGCGTCGGGCTGGACGATTCTCCGCCGCAGCCTGTCAAAAGGGATAACAGCATAATTGCGACAAGAAGCAGGGTGATTTTCTTTTTCATGTTAAGAGTTCCTTTCTTTTTTGCATAAATTTTGAATCGCTTAGCCAGCTTCCTTTGTGCTTTTTATTATAATGGTTCCAGGGGGAAATGTCTTTCATCTATGTTTTTCGGTTTTTATATTATTTTCACTTTTGAGAGTTGATATATTTCCCGGCAAATGATATAATTTTGCCAAAAGGAGAGGGATTTTATGGCAAACGCGGATGTTTTTTGGATTTTCATGTTGGATTACGCAAAGGGATGGGGAATTCGTCCGCACACCCACGATTTTTATCAATTATACTATATTACCTCCGGCAAGGGCTGGATGAAACTCGATGGGAGAAAACTCCTCCTGTCGCCCAAAGCGTGCGTTTTGATTTTCCCCGGACAAGAGCACGAGCTTTTCAAAATGCAGTCCGGGGTTCTTCGTATGATTGACGTCAAATTTTATGTTCATGACGGCGCACTGGAAAACGAGCTGAGAGGCATTGCGCAAACCCAGCAGTTAACCGCAGAATTCCAGAAGCTTCTTGCCGACGTCCGCGCGGAGTGGAAGTCCGCCCTTCCATTCAAAAAGCACATGGCGGATATCTTATTGGAACAATGCTTGTATATTCTGATTCGTACACACATCAAAGCGGAGGAATCCAAATTTCTGTTTCCAGAGACGCCGGCAAAAACCAAGGATATGTCTGGACTCCCTGCGAAAATTGCCGCTTATGTGGAGGAGCATTGCTTTGATGACATCTCTTTGGACGAAATGGCCCGCGAGCTGACGTATAATCGAAACTATCTCTGCAAGGTCTTCAAGAAGGCTTCCGGAATTACGATTATCCGTTACGCCAACTATCTCCGTATAGCAAAAGCTGTCGATCTGATTTGCTACTCCACGGAAAAAATTTCCGACATTTGCGAAAGTGTCGGCTTTCATGATATACACTATTTTTCGAAGGTATTTAAGCAGATTACGAATCATACGCCAGGCGAATTACGGAGCCGCCAGCAGCACGACATGTATACGGATATTGTGGAGCACGGAAGGTTTTCCTATCGTTATTATGATCCGGATTAGTTTAACCCATAAGCTGACCCAGAACAGGAAAATTTCCTGCGGAAGCAGTGGAATCAACAGTATCAAAGAGCATCCGGTTTCCGAGCGAACAGCATCAAACAGGGCTGAATAGGTCCACTTCCATTCCCTAGACAAGCTACGGACCAGAAGGCCGGGGGTCCGAATCCCTCAGGGCGTACTAAAGCCACGGAAATTCGTTGAATTTCCGTGGCTTTGTTCATTTTTCTGCACTTTTTCTGGTGACTTGATTTTGCAGTCCCGGTTTGACCCAAGCCGTGACCCATACGGGAGTCCGAAGCGGAAATTATCAGAGAGCGCTGGAGGGGAAACTGCCCACCGCGTTCGCCGCCTGCTTCTGCATGGAGGCGGTGACATGGGCGTAAGTATCCAAGGTGAACCCAGCGCTGTAGCGGCCCGCACTGATACAATTACAATAGGCGGAGAACTCCCCCAGCGACAGGCCGCCGTTCTTGGCGGTTTCGACGCGGAGCGCGGTGATCAGAAATAATAGCCGGAAAGGGTCTTCACGCTTCCGTCGGCGGTGATGCGCTGGAGCTTGCCGTTTTGGACAAAGGGGTTCATAAACGCCTTGCCGACCAGCAAGCGGGAGGAATCCGCCGAGCCGAAAGAATAGTAGAATTCATCCATAAGCTCGCTTCGGCTCTTGGGCGTTTCATCCAGCATCTTGAGTATGGAAAAAACAACGGTCTCCTCCTTTGGGGGCAGCTTACAGTCAAAGAGATAGCCATAGGCGGCCTTGCGGGCCTTTTCCACAACGGCTTCCAGGTAGTGCCCCCGGATGTTCACCAGTTCTTTTTCCAGCTTCTGAAGGAAGCCGCTCAGTTCCTGCTGGGCCTGGCTCAGCTCCTGGTTCAGCCGGGCAATTTCCTGCCGGGCCAGTTTTTTCTCTCCCATCTTGAAGATGCCCAAGCTTTGCAGACGCTGTTCCTGGGCGTCTAAGTCCCTTTTGATCTCGTCAATCCGGCTGTCCAGCTGCCGGCGGGTCTCTTCGCCCTTTTTCACCGCTTCAGAGCAGGCCGCCTCCGATTTTTTCTCGGCCTCCTCCCGCTGGGCCCGCAGCTGCTTTTTCTCGTTTTCATCCACCTGGGCGCGTTTTTTCGGCTTGGGAGGCGGAGCTGGCTCGTCGTCCGTCAGGCCGGGGATATCGACGGTTACTCTCATCCGCAGAAATTCGCCGTCCTCCGGTTCGATTTTCTCAATGCGGACGCTGCCCTCGCCGCTTTTTTTGGCCGGAGTGGAACGGGGTACGGGCTTCGGCGCGGGTTTTGCGGGAGCGGGCTTGGGCGCAGGTTTTGCGGGAGCGGGCTTCGGCGCAGGTTTTGGACCGGGCTTGGGGGGCGGCGGTGTGCGGCCCTCCAGGGCGGCCATCAGGTCCGCCTCCCGGATGATCTTGATGTCCTTCCCCTTGGCCCGCTGTTCCTGGACCTGCTCGATCTTCCGCTCTCCAAAACCTCCAAGCGCGCCAATGACCAGATAGTTGGTCTTTCCGCTGATGGACCCGGTGCACCGGCCACCCTTGGCCTCGATCAGGCGCTTCACCGCGTCCCGGTCCTCCGGGCTTTTCTCAAAGTCGCCGGTGAGGACGAAGGCGCTGCCGGAGACCGTGACGGAGGACACGCGGTCAAAGGGCACTTTAGCCAGTTTCGCCTCCACGGCCTTTTTGGCCATGCGGGCCTCCCAGGCCAGTTCCTCGGGGGTCTTTTTGCGATACACAAAATCGCCGTTCTCATCCTCTTTGAGGAACCCGTCCTCGTCCAGCTCATATTTGTAAACCTTAATGTCCGGCAGATGCTCCCCGGTCTGGCCGCCGTAAGTCCCGCCGCAGGAGGCGGTATAGGGCTTGTGGTTCCCGTTGTAGGCCCGGAGGGCTCCGATGAACTTTTCAAAATAGGGATATTGCAAGTCCCCATTGGTGGCCTCGTTGTAAAAGGAGTTGGCCAGCCGCTCCTCCAGGCGGAATTGGTACTTGTCCGGCTCCTCCTCCCAGAAGCGGAAGAACTGGAAGCACTCCATATAGAACACCACCGCTGGGGTGAAGTCCGCTCCCTTGAGAAAACGGCGCATCTCCGGGTGGAGGTCCTCGGCGGGGACCCGCAGATCGGGGTTTTCCTCCAGCTCCTGAATCAGGGCCCTCAAGCCTTCCAGAATGGCCTCGCTGTGCTCCAAAACCCCCTCGGCGTTGGGAAGGACCGCGGCGTTAAAACGGTAGTTGGCGAAGCTGTGATACTTTCCGTCCCAGAGCAGGTCCTCCGGGTGAAAGAAGATCACGTCCTCGGTGAAAAAGGCCACGGCCATAAAGGCGTCCAGCCGCCCGTCGTCCCCGGCAAAGCGGCCCAGGTCCCTGCGGCCGGCGTCTTCCAGCAGCTTCTCCCCGCCGCCGGTGTACCGAAAGCCCTGGAGATAGGTCTCCAAAAGGCCGGTGTGGGTCTTGCTGCAGTCCGGGCCCAGGCCCGCCTTTTTGCCCACGTACTGACCGGCATAGAGAAAGCTCTTCGTGAAAACATAGTAGCGGAAATTCATATCCACGTCGTTGTCGTCGATCAGCTCATAGCAGATGTAATGGTCCGGGCTCCGGGCGGCCCGAGTGGTTTTTCCCGCCGCCGTCTGCCCGGCGCTGCTGGAGTCGCTTATACTCAGCGACTGTAAAATCAGCTCCACTTCCTTTTCCCCATCGGCGGTGTCCAGGGGCGCGTGGATGTTCACGATGGGCGCCCCGGCCTGGAGGGTCAGGGCCACAGCGGAATAGGCCCAGAAGTCCTCGGCGTCAAAGGGAATTTCCCGGGGAATGGCGGTGAAAATACGAGTCTTGGGGTTCTCGGTCCGGGTGTAGTGGAGTCCCTCGGGGATGGTGACGGCAAATTCCCCCGCCTCCACCGTCTCCCCGGCGGCAAAGTTCAGGCTCTGAACAGCGGCGGGGAACAGCTCCTCGGGTTTTTTGCCCAGGAGGTCATAGAGGCTGGGCGGGGCGGTGAAGTTCAGGGTAAAGAGCATGGGAAAGAGGCCCTTGTCCAGGACTTCCTGACGCTTTTCCTCGTCCGGGACGCCCAGGCCTGCGATGTAAAAGCGTACCTGGGGATAGTCCGCCACGGCGGCCAGCAGATGGCTGACGGTGATGTGGAAACGCATGACACGCATCCACTGGTGGACCACGCACAGCGTCACATTGCCCCTGGTCACAGGCTTTTCATAGGAGCCCCCGGCCTGGGCGGTGGAGAAATCGGCCTGGAAGGTCAGGCCGTCCTCCTTCTCATCCACATCGAAGGTATAGCGGTCCTCGTCGCTCTCGCTCTGATCCTGGTCCTCGGTGAGCTTTTGCGCCAGCTCCTCCAGATTCTCCGCCGCCGCCTTGGCGGCCTGGTCCCGGGGGGCCTCGATGGTCCCGCTGAACACCTGGCGGAAACCGCTGAGCTTCCACGCCGTCTTCGCCTCGTCGTCCAGCTCAAAGGGGCCGTCCCGGTAGCCCCTGGGGGCGGAACAGGGCATGGAGAGGTCCCAGTTGCCGTCAAGCAGCTTGTCATTCAGCTTTGCCAAGGGCGTGCTGTGGTTAATGCCCCGGAGGTGGAACCGAGCATCAGTCCTCCATATCTGAGGTCACATGACCAATTACACAAAAATCTTGAGAAAATGCCGGCATTCCAGCAAAAACCCGCATCCCCCGTTTCCCCGGCCCGCACTGCGGGAACAAACGATCTCAAAATCCATCCCACTCCTCTCCCCCCAAAAGACATTTGCCAAATCTCCGCCCTTACGGTATAATCCCCATAACACCACTATACTGGAGGAGAGGCTCCATGGCAAAAATTCTGGTTGTGGAAGACGACCTGGCCCTAAGCGCGGGGCTGTGCTTCGCGTTGGACGAGGCCGGGCATCTCACCGCCGCGGCCTATACCTGTCAAAAGGCCCGCCAGCTCTTGAAAACCGGCCAATTTGACCTGGTCATCCTGGATGTAAACCTTCCGGACGGAAACGGCTTTGACATCTGCCGGGAGTGCAAATCCTCCGCCCCGGAGCGGCCGGTCATTTTCCTGACGGCCAACGACCTGGAGCGGGACGAGCTGAACGGCTTCGACCTGGGCGCGGACGACTACATCACCAAGCCCTTCCGTATCCAGGTCCTCAAGCGCCGGGTGGAAGCGGTCCTGCGCCGGGGGACCGCCGGCTCCGACTGTTTTGACGACGGATTCCTGCGTCTGGATTTCCAGGCCCTGACCGCCGCGCGGAATGGAGAACGGCTGTCCATCACGCCAAACGAGTACAAGCTCCTGCGGCTCCTGACCGCCAATGCCGGGGCGGTGATGACGCGGCGGCTCCTGCTGGAAAAGCTGTGGGACAGCGGCGGCAATTTTATCGACGATCACACCCTCACCGTGACCATGAACCGCCTGCGCGCCAAAATCGAGGACGCCGGACACACCTACATCCAAACCGTCCGGGGCATGGGCTACGTCTGGACAGGAGACCAGGAATGAAGCGGGACGGCACGGCGCAAATGCCCCTTCTTATAATTTCGGGAGCGATCCTGCTGATCCTGCTGGGACTCCTGGAGCTCCCAGCCGCGCTTCTGCGCCCGGCGGCGGTTGGTTTGGGCACGGCTATTCTGCTTCTGACCCTTTTGTGGAAACGCCGCCAGGAGCGGCGGGAGTCCGAGTTTGCCAACAGCGTCTGTGAGACGCTGGATGCCCTGATGAACAGCCGGGAACCGGAGAACTACCGCCCCTATGAGGACTCCCAGCTCTCAAAGGTACAGGGAAAGCTCCTGCAATACCACGACCGGACTCAGGCGGGCCGGCGGCAGAGCAAGGCGGATAAACAAACCCTCCAGGAGCTGGTCAGCGACATCTCCCACCAGGTAAAAACTCCCATGGCCAATATCCGCATGTTCACAGACATCCTGCGCCAGCAGGAGCTGCCGGAGGAAAAGCGGGCGGAATTCCTCTCCACCCTGGCGGCACAGGTCCATAAGCTGGACTTTCTCATGCAGTCCCTTATCAAAATGTCCCGCCTGGAGACCGGGACGTTCGCCCTGCACATGGAGAATGCCAGCCTGTACGACACCATCGCCCAGGCGGTGGGCGGCATCCTGGCCGCGGCGGACCGGAAGCATATTCGCATTGACGTAGACTGTGACAGCCGGGAGACCCTCTGGCACGACCCCAAGTGGACGGCGGAGGCCCTGGGAAACCTCCTGGACAACGCGGTCAAATACACACCGGAGGGGGGATGCGTCCATGTCAGCGTCCGCCCCTGGCAGTTCTACACCCGGATCGATATCACGGACACCGGGATCGGGATTCCCTCCCAGCACCACAACGACGTATTCAAGCGCTTTTACCGGGCGCAGTCCTCTGCCGCCGCAGAGGGCGTGGGGCTGGGACTGTATCTGGCCCGGGGGATCATCACCCGCCAGCGGGGCTATATGACCCTGAAATCCGAGGTGGGAAAGGGTTCCGCCTTTTCCGTGTTTTTACTGCGATAAACGAGGCGCTTTATGGACATTGTCACCGTTCAAAATCTAAAAAAATACTTTGGCACGGGTCCCCTGCAGGTAAAGGCCGTGGACGGGATTGACCTCTCCATCGAAAAAGGAAAGCTCACCGCCGTCATCGGGGCCTCCGGCAGCGGAAAGACCACGCTTTTGAATCTGATCGGCGGATTGTACCAACCTACAGAGGGAACCGTCACCGTGGACGGCGTGGACCTGGGGACGCTGCGGGAGGAGGAGCTGACGGTCTTTCGCCGCCGGAGGGTGGGCTTTGTCTTTCAGGACTGCAGCCTGGTGCCGGAGCTGACCGTCCGGGAAAATATCCTGCTCCCCCTGGCGCTGGACGGCTCCAGGCCGGACAGGGCCTTTTTCACGGAACTTGCCGGATTGCTGGGACTTGGGGAGAAGCTGGACTGCCTCCCCTATATGCTCTCCGGCGGCGGCCAGCAGTGCGCCGCCATTGCCCGGGCGCTGATCACCCGGCCCTCCATCATTCTGGCCGACGAACCTACGGGGAGCTTTGACGTCAAGACCAGCCAGAATGTGGCGGGACTTTTGAAGATGACCGTGGATGTCTTTCACCAGACGTTGGTGATGATCACCCACAATCTGGAGCTTGCCCAGCTGGCCGACCGTGTAGTGCGCCTCCAGGATGGGCGCATTGTACAATAATCCCATCATCCGCCAGCGTCCCGCATTTTACCGGGGCGCTGGTTTTATTGTCCGCGGAAAAGGCACAAAACTGTAACACTGCTGTACCGCAATTGTGACATTGGGCTGGTATGCTGTGGCCAGCAAGAGATTCAGGAGGAACTTCCCATGGAAGACATGCTGAAAACCCTGACCCGGCGGAGCTTTGCCGCCAGCCGGGTACGGAACTGCGTCGCGGTGCTGGCCATCGCCCTGACGGCGGTGCTCTTTACCGCCATCACCACCATCGCCCTCGGCACGGCGGAATCCTTTACGCTGACCCTCCAGATGCAGAAAATGAGCCGGTCCGACGGCGAGGTCCGCTACATGACGGCGGAGCAGTTCCAGGCCCTGGGGCAGGCGGACTTCATCGAGGCGGCGGGGCTGCGGATGCCGGTGGCCTACCTCAGCAGCGCCGTCCGCCACAACATTGAGTTCAACGTCGAGGACGAAACCCAGGCGGAGCTGACCTTCTGCACGCCCACCCACGGCAGACCGCCCGCCGCGCCCAACGAGGTGGTCGCCTCCGATCTGGCCCTGCGGGACCTGGGCGTGGAACCGGAAACGGGGGCGGAAATCACCATTGCGTTCACCGCCCACGGACAGGAGTACGCGCTTCCCATGGTGGTCTCCGGCTGGTATGAGGCCCTGGGCAGTCAGCTGAGCGTTATGTGGGCCGGAACCGCCTTCCGGGATGCCCACCCGGAGATCTTCCGGTATACCTACCACGAGGACGGCGATATGGCCGGGACCTATTTCTCCGATTTTACCGCCCGCAGCACCCTGGGCCTGGAGAAGAAGCTCCGGGACCTGGTCTGTGACCTGGGCGGCGAACCCGACGACCAGACGGCCCCCAACTATACCCCGGCCACCGTAAACCGGGCCACCAACGTCCGGCCCAGCCCCTTCCAGATTGCCGCGGTGGCGGCCTTTGCCGTGTTGTTCATGGTCTGCGGCTACCTGCTGATCTACAACGTGTTTGACATCGCCGTCATGCAGGACATCCGCCGCTTCGGCCTCTACCGGACCATCGGCATGAGCCGCAGGCAGGTGCGCACGCTGATGAACCGGCAGGCCCTCTGGCTCAGCGGCATCGGAATCCCCCTGGGGATGCTGGGCGGTTTTTTCATTGGAAAGGCAGCCCTGCCCCTGATTATGAACACGGTTGCCACCGAGTACAAGTACCTATCCACCGGCGTCTCCCCTTCTCCGGCGATCTTTCTGACAGCAGCGGCCCTGACGGCGCTGACGGTCTTTTGCAGCACCCGCAAGCCCATCCGGATTGCCGCCAGCACCCCGCCCATCGAGGCCTTCCGCTATGTGGAGAGCGGCGGCGGGCGGCGGGCCTCCCGCCGGAGCGCCCCGGGGGCCGGCATCCCCCGGCTGGCCTGGTCCAATCTGGGGCGGAACCGGCGGAGGACCGGGTTCATCGTGCTGTCCCTGATGCTGTGCGTGGTGCTTTTGAACTGCGCGGGCACGGCGGCAGACAGCATGGACGTGGAAAAGGAGACCGCCTTCATGATCCGGACGGATTTCGCCGTGGTGAATGTGGTCAGCGCCAGCAACACCAAAGGGTTTATGCGGCGCTCCGACGCGCTGCGGGCGGAGACCATCGCGGACATTGCCGCCCGCCCCGGCGTCACCGGCGGCTCGGCGATCTATAAAAACACGGCGGAGGACACCAACGTCACCTATGATTTCGGCCATCCCATGACGGGAGAGACTTTTGAGAATCCACACAGCGGCCTCACCTTCGGGATCGACCAGTACAGGAGCTTTGGCTTGGGAGACGACGGGCGCATGCTCTGCAATGTCTATGGGATGGAGGAAACCGCTCTGGCCCGGATGGATCTGCGGGAGGGAGAGACCGACGCCCATGCCCTCTTTCAAAAAATGTCGGCCGGCGAGGGCGTCCTGGTTGGCGTGCATGTGAACCGCGGGGACATGTCCCTGGTGCCGGAGCTGGATCTGGCGGATGTCGGCCAGCGCATCACCGTCTATAAAAACGGCGCGGCGGCAATGGAGCTGCCCGTGCTGGCAAAGGCAGCCCTCACCACAGACGATGTGGGGATTGGGTATACAGACGGCGGTCCCTATGCCATCGGCGGAGACGGCCTGACCCTATACCTCCCTGCCGGCGTTTACAAGGCGCTGTACGACGCCCCGGCGGTCTACAAATACTCCTTTAATGTGGAGGACGGATACGAGGCGGAGATGACGGCGTTTTTGGAGGACTACATGGAGACGGCCGATCCCAGCATGAGCTACCTCTCCGCCCAGGCCGCCCGGGAGAGTTCTGAGGCAACCCAGCGGATGATCCGCCTTGTGGGCGGATTCGTGGGGCTGATCTTCGGCCTCGCCGGAATCCTGAACCTGACGAATACACTCATCACCACGGTTCTCACCCGCCGCCGCGAGTTTGCCGCCATGGAGAGTGTGGGTATGACCCGGCGGCAGCTGACGGGCATGATGGTGTGGGAGGGCGTTTATTATGCGGCGGGGGCCTGCCTGCTGGGGCTGGTCCTGGCGGCGGCGCTGGATCTGACGCTGGTAAAAAGCATGGTGGACTCCATGTGGCAGTTTACCTTCCGCTTCACCCTGGCCCCCGCCCTGGCGGCCTGCGGCGTGCTGCTGGCGGTGTCCGCCGCTGTCCCGGTGCTGGCCCTGCGTTATTTCCACAAGGGCAGCATTGTGGAACAGCTCCGCGCTGCGGAGTGACATGAAAGGAGACAGGTTATGGAGAGCATCTTAAAGGCCGTTGGCCTTAAAAAGTACTACGGCTCCGGCGACACCCAGGTCCGCGCCCTGGACGGCGTGGATCTGGAGATCGAACGGGGGAAGTTCACCGCCATCATCGGCACCTCCGGCAGCGGAAAATCCACTTTGCTGAATATGTTGGGCGGGCTGGACACCCCCACGGAGGGAAGCGTCCAAATCGGCGGCACGGAGCTGGCGCGGCTGGACCGGGAACAGGCCACCATCTTCCGCCGCAAGCAGATCGGCTTTGTCTTTCAAAACTATAATTTAATCCCGGTGCTGACGGTGTGGGAGAACATCGTATTCCCCCTCTCCCTGGACAGGCAGAAACCGGACCGGCCCTTTATTATGAAAGTGGCGGAGCTGCTGGGGCTGGAGGAAAAGCTGGACAGCCTGCCGGGACATCTCTCCGGCGGCCAGCAGCAGCGGGTGGCGATCGCCCGGGCGCTGGCATCCAAGCCCGCCATCATTCTGGCGGATGAGCCCACGGGGAATCTGGATTCCAGGACCAGCGATGATGTGATGGGACTGCTGCAGATGAGCAGCCGGGAATTTCACCAGACCATTGTGATGATCACTCACAATCCGGAAATTGCGCAGATGGCAGACCGCATTGTGCGGATTGAGGACGGACGGATTGTGGCTTGAGGGGTGATGCGGCCGGTTTGCGGCATTGACCCATAAACTGACCCAGAACGGGAAATTTCTCTGTGGAATCAGTGGAAGCAGACCGTGTTAAAGGGCATTTAAACACTGAGAGAACAGAACCAAATAGGCTGGAAAATCGTTATTATAAGCCCTTAGGCAAGCTGCGGGCCAGAAGACCGCGGAGGCGAATCCATCAGGGCGCACCAAAGCCGCAGAAATTCGTTGGATTTCTGCGGCTTTGGCCGTTTTTCAAACAAGGCCTAGTGTCCCAGCATGGCGGAGAGGGTTTTCACGTCCAGGGTGTTCCTCGCTGCCCTCCAGCTTCTTGCGAACACGCATCTGCTCGACTGTTTCCTCCAGCGACACGGATACGCACCTGGCGCTGTACAAGGCTTTCCCGGCTCTGGGGGGCATCGTCCACACCCACAGCCGTTGGGCCACCTCCTTCGCCCAAGCGGGGAAAGGCGTCCCGGCCCAGGGAACCACCCAGGGGGATTACTTCTACGGCGAAATCCCCTGCACCCGGAAGATGACTCCGGAGGAGATTGCGGGAAGCTATGAGCTGGAGACGGGCAATGTCATCATCGAGACCTTCCGGGAGCGGAAGATCGACCCTGCCCAGGTCCCGGCGGTGCTGGTCCACAGCCACGGTCCCTTCGCCTGGGGGACGGACCCCTTTAACGCCGTACACAACGCTGTGGTGCTGGAGGAATGCGCCTTTATGGACTTCCACGCCATGTTATTGACGCCGGGCCTGGGGGCCATGCAGCAGGAGCTGCTGGATAAGCACTATCTCCGCAAGCACGGCCCCGGGGCCTACTACGGCCAAGGCTGATGCGAGGCG
>Ga0224748_10143_pt1 | contig 17966 bp, 15 predicted proteins | sample LIM_F_Water_Neg_FD_182074 | JGI IMG/M metagenome (GOLD analysis project Ga0224748, IMG submission 182074) | Enriched cells from gastrointestinal tract of the lab mouse from Pacific Northwest National Laboratory (PNNL), Richland, Washington... | ecosystem: Host-associated > Mammals > Digestive...
TTCCCGGAGCAGTACCACTCCAAGGAACTGGCAGGAAAGGAAGCTGTATTTAAGTGTACTGTACACACGATCAAGGAGAAGGAACTGCCGGAACTGGATGATGAATTTGCATCCGACGTATCCGAGTGCGAGACTCTGGCGGAGTACAGACAGGAAGTGGAGAAGAAGCTGACGGAGAGAAAGCAGACCCAGGCCCGGGAGCAGATCGAAGACCAGGCTGTAGATCAGGCGGCGGAGAATGCTCAGATGGATATTCCCCAGCCGATGATTGATCTGCAGGTACGGCAGATGGAGGATGACATGGGTTACCGTCTCCAGATGCAGGGCATGACAAAGGAGATGTACTTCCAGATGACCGGGCTGACCGAAGATCGGATGAAGCAGGATATGGAAGCACAGGCAGTAAAGACCATCCGGACAAGGCTGGTTCTGGAAGCAGTTGCAAAAGCGGAGAATATCGTCGTTTCAGAGGAACGTCTGGAAGAAGAACTGAAAAAGATGGCGGAAACCTACGGACGTGAGGTTGAAGCGCTTAAGGAACAGATGGGCGAGAAGCGGATCGAAGAGATGAAAGAAAGCATTGCGGTGCAGGATGCCATCACCCTGATCGCGGATGCAGCAGTGGAAGCATAAAAAGGAGGCGCGCTTAAGCGCAGGCCGTTGATCTCGGGGATCGGCGGCCAATTCAAAAAAGGAGAATTTCAAATGAGTTTAGTACCTTATGTCATTGAACAGACAAGCCGAGGGGAACGCTCCTACGATATTTATTCCAGATTATTAAAGGACAGGATCATATTTCTGGGAGAGGAAGTAAGCGACGTGTCGGCGAACATCGTCGTTGCGCAGCTTTTATTTCTGGAAGCGGATGATCCCAACAAGGATATCCAGCTCTATATCAACAGTCCGGGCGGTTCTGTGACCGCCGGTCTGGCAATCTATGATACGATGCAGTATATCAAGTGCGACGTGTCCACCGTATGTATTGGCATGGCCGCAAGCATGGGCTCCTTCCTGCTGTCCGGCGGCGCAAAGGGCAAGCGTTTCGCCCTGCCCAACGCGGAGATCATGATCCACCAGCCATCCGGCGGGGCCAGAGGGCAGGCGACGGAGATCCAGATCGCGGCGGAACACATTCTGCGCACGCGGAAGAGATTGAATGAGATCCTGGCGGCCAATACGGGGCAGCCCATTGAGGTGATCCAGGTGGATACGGAGCGGGATAATTTCATGTCCGCGCAGGAAGCGAAGGAATACGGACTGGTGGATGAGGTCATCGCAAAACATTAATAAAAGACAGGTCGTATCTGTAAGGAGACCGAACAGTTACGAATGCCCAATTATAGTATGAGGTGAAAATAGAATGGCAGGAAAAGTAATGGAGGAAATTGTAAGATGTTCTTTCTGCAATAAATCGCAGAACCAGGTCCGCAAGCTGATCGCGGGACCCAACGGGGCATATATATGCGACGAGTGCGTGGACGTCTGCTCCGAGATTATTGAGGAAGAGCTGGAATACGATGAGAGAAATCCTTTTGCTGACATCAATCTGCTTACACCGGAAGAGATGAAAGCATTTCTGGATGATTATGTGATCGGCCAGGAGGAAGCGAAAAAAGTACTTTCGGTTGCGGTATATAACCATTATAAAAGAATCCTGGCGGAACAGGATCTGGGCGTGGAGCTGCAGAAGAGCAATATCCTGATGCTGGGTCCTACGGGCTGCGGAAAGACCCTTCTTGCGCAGACCCTTGCGAAGGTTCTGAACGTTCCGTTTGCCATTGCTGACGCTACGGCTCTGACGGAGGCGGGATATGTAGGGGAGGATGTGGAGAACATCCTTCTGAAGGTGATCCAGGCGGCGGACGGGGATATTGAGCGTGCGGAGCACGGCATCATCTACATCGATGAGATCGACAAGATCACAAGAAAGTCGGAAAATCCATCGATCACCCGGGACGTGTCAGGGGAAGGCGTACAGCAGGCGCTTCTGAAGATCATAGAGGGAACCATTGCTTCAGTTCCCCCCCAGGGAGGGAGAAAGCATCCCCATCAGGAGCTGATCCAGATCGACACGACCAATATCCTGTTTATCTGCGGCGGTGCGTTTGAGGGAATTGACAAGATCATCGAGACCCGTCTGGACAGAAAGTCCATCGGTTTCAATGCGGAGATCATGACGAAGCATGAGTATAACGTGGATGTATTGCTCAAGGAGGTGCTGCCTCAGGATCTGGTCAAATTCGGCCTGATCCCCGAGCTGGTAGGCCGACTTCCGGTGACGGTATCCCTGGAAATGCTGGATAAAAAGGCGTTGATCCGGATTCTGACGGAGCCGAAGAGCGCCATCGTGAAGCAGTACCAGAAGCTTCTGGAGCTGGACGGCGTCCGCCTTGTATTCGACAGGGAAGCATTGACTGCCATTGCGGAGACAACACTTTCAAGAAAGACCGGCGCAAGAGGGCTGCGGGCGATCATGGAAGGAATCATGATGGATACCATGTTCCGGGTGCCTTCGGATGAGACGATCAAGGAATGCAGGATCACAAAGGATGTGGTGACGGGAACCGGAGAGCCGCTCTATGAATGCGACGGAGAGGAACGCAGGTCGTTTCTGACATCTCAGAGTGCATGACTTTATGGCCATGGGGCCGTTTCACAAGGTATACCCAAGGGCATCCCGTTATGGCCATTCGGCCGTTTGATAAGGTATAAGATTGGGGCGGGTATTATGGATGAACCATGTACCTGCCTTTTTCATATGGAGTACAATCTTGCAGAGTATCAGCAGCGGTCAGAGACAGGACTGGGTGCTGACTGTGCCAACAGGTTTAAGCGAGGAGAAGGAATACATGAAAAGTGAAATAAAAAGTCTCCCCACGGTTGCCCTCCGGGGCATGACGATCATGCCGGAGATGGTCGTGCATTTCGATATCAGCCGGGAACGGTCGATTGCCGCGGTGCAGGAGGCCATGGTGGAGGATCAGAAAATCTTTCTTGTACTGCAGAGGGATCAGGACGCGGAGGATCCGGGGCTGGAGGAGATGTATGAGGTCGGAACGGTGGCTTCCGTCAGGCAGATTATCAAGCTGCCGAAGAAGATCCTGCGGGTCTTAGTCGCCGGAGAGACGAGAGGGATATTGAAAAGTATCGAATATAAGACGCCCTATCTGCGGACGGAGGTGGAGATCCTGGATGAATCGGGTTTCCAGTCGCCGGAGGACTTGAACGGCCAGGCCATGATACGCGGCCTGAAGGACATTTTCGTGGACTATGCCGCAAAAAACGGGAAAATGTCCAAGGAAGGGGTGGGACGCATCCTGGAGATCAAGGATCTCAAGGAACTGGTGGACGAGATCTCAGCCAATATTCCGCTCTATTATACCGACCAGCAGGAGATCCTCAACCAGACGGATTTCTGGAAGCGGTATGAGATGCTGGCATTTAAGCTGGTCAATGAAGTGCAGATTATGGATATCAAGGATGATATCCGGGCAAAGGTCAAGGAACGTGTGGATAAGCACCAGCGGGAATATATTCTCCGGGAACAGCTAAAACTGATCCGGGAGGAGCTGGGGGACGACACCACACTGACCGATGCGGAAGAGTTTGAACAGGCGGCAAAAAAACTGAAGGCATCGAAGGAGGTCAAGGACAAGCTGGCAAAAGAGATCAGCCGCTTTAAAAGCTCCCTGAACTCTCCGGCGGAGAGCGGCGTTATCCGCACGTATATCGAGACGCTTTTGGAGATGCCCTGGAACAAGGCGGCCAAGGACAGCCAGGATCTGGCCTTTGCAGAGCGGGTTCTGGAGGAGGATCACTACGGACTGGAGCAGGTGAAGGAGAGGGTGCTGGAATTTCTTGCCGTGCGTACCCTGACAAAGAAGGGGGAAAGCCCCATACTCTGCCTGGTAGGGCCGCCTGGAACAGGTAAGACCTCCATCGCGAAGTCGCTGGCCAGGGCGCTGAAAAAGCCTTATGTCCGGATTTCCCTGGGGGGCGTGCGGGACGAGGCGGAGATCCGGGGGCATCGGAAAACCTATGTGGGAGCCATGCCGGGAAGAATCGCCAACGGCATCCGCATGGCAGGTGTAAAAAATCCTTTGCTGCTTTTGGATGAAATTGATAAGATCAGTACAGACTATAAGGGAGATACCTTTTCCGCCCTTCTGGAGGTTCTGGACAGCGAACAGAACAGCCGTTTCAGGGATCATTACCTGGAAGTACCGCTGGATCTGTCGGAGGTGCTGTTCGTGGCCACGGCCAATTCGCTGCAGACGATCCCGCGGCCGCTCTTAGACCGTATGGAGGTGGTGGAGGTCAGCAGCTACACGGAAAACGAAAAGCTTCATATCGCCGTGGAGCACCTGATCCCGAAGCAGCTTGAGAAGCACGGGCTGACCCAGGATCGTCTCACATTCAGCAGGCAGGCGATCTGGAAAATGGCGAAGAACTATACAAAGGAAGCCGGAGTCCGGCAGTTGGAACGGGAGATCGGAAATATCTGCCGGAAATCCGCAAAAGAGATTCTGACAAAGGACAAGAAAAAGATTGCGGTCACAGAGAAAAACCTGGGGAAATATCTGGGAAAAGAGAAGTATTCTTTTCAGATGGCAAATGCGTCGGACGAGGTCGGGATCGTCCGGGGGCTGGCGTGGACAAGCGTGGGCGGAGATACCCTGCAGATCGAAGTGAACGTTATGCCCGGAAAGGGCGAGATCATGCTGACCGGACAGCTCGGCGATGTGATGAAGGAATCCGCCAGGACAGGAATCAGCTACATCCGTTCAATCAGCAGCCGCTATGACATCGAGGAAGATTTTTTTGAAAAACATGATATCCATGTACATATTCCGGAGGGTGCGGTTCCCAAGGACGGGCCGTCAGCCGGAATTACCATGGCTACGGCAATGCTTTCCGCCATCACGGGCCGGAAGGTGCGCTCGGATCTTGCCATGACAGGAGAAGTGACGCTGCGGGGACGCGTGCTCCCCATCGGCGGCCTCAAGGAAAAGCTCCTGGCCGCCAAAAATGCGGGAATCAGGACGGTCCTGGTTCCGGAGAAAAACAAAGTGGATGTGGAAGAGCTTTCGGCAGAGATTACAAAAGGGCTGGAGATCCTTCCGGTGGAACATATGGACGAGGTGCTAAAGAAAGCGCTTGTCCAATAACAGACAGGAGGAACGTATGGTAATCAAAAGTGTAAATCTGGAAACCGTATGCGGAATTACCAGCAGGCTTCCGGAGCATGAGAAGCCGGAGGTGGCCTTTGCGGGAAAATCCAACGTGGGAAAATCCTCTTTGATCAATGGGCTGATGAACCGGAAATCCTATGCCCGGATCTCGGCAACCCCGGGAAAAACCCAGACCATCAATTTTTACAATATCAACGATGCCATGTACCTGGTAGACCTTCCAGGATATGGTTATGCGAAGGTTTCGGAAAAAGAAAAGATCCAGTGGGGAAAGCTGGTGGAGCGCTATCTCCACGGCTCGCCCCGGCTGAAAGCCGTCTTTCTGCTGATTGATATCCGGCATGTGCCGTCGGCAAACGACAGGATGATGTATGAATGGATTCTGGACAAGGGATTTCAGCCGATCATGATCCTGACCAAGCTGGACAAGCTGAAGCGCAGCCAGGTACAGAAGCAGATCAAGGTGGTCAAGGAAGGGCTGGATCTGGTTCCCGGAACAAAGGTGATCCCATTTTCTTCCGTCACAAAACAGGGACGGGATGAGATATGGGAAGTCATTGAGGCATGTACGGAACTGGGACAGGAGGAGTGAACTTTAGCCGCAGCCAGAGGATTCCAAAGAGCGGCACAGGTAGGGAAAATCAGGCGGAGCAATCCGGACGTTAAACAGGACAGAGGTGTGTAGATTCATGGAAAATAAGCGGCCATACTGGCAGGTGGCGGTGAGTCTGGTGTTCAGTCTTCTGGCCACTGCTGCATTTATCATCATAGGAGTGAAGGCAATCGTTTTCTTTATGCCGTTTGTGATCGGATGGTGTATTTCGGCCATTGCGGCGCCGGTCGTAAACTGGCTGGAAAAGCATTTTAAAATTGTGAAAAAGCTGGGGTCGGCCCTGATCGTGGTGCTGGTTATCGGGCTGATCGTGTTGCTGTTTTACCTGGCATTCAGCCGGCTTGTGACGGAGGTGGGCGATCTGCTGAAAAATATTCCGGATCTGTACGGCCAGCTCTCCACCGGGCTGCAGAAGATCGGCAGCTCCATGTCCGGACTGTTTGCCCGTCTTCCCGAGGAGGTCCGCAGCGCCTTCCAGACCATGATGTCCAACCTGAATGAATATATGGGGGACCTGATCTCAAAGATCGGGGAGCCTACGGTGACGGCGGCAGGAAATTTGGCCATGCGCCTGCCCTTCTATCTGGTCTCCATCCTGGTCTCGGTTATATCTGCCTACTTCTTCACAGTGGAGCGGGATGAGATCCTGTGCTGGGCCAAAAAAGTGATGCCTCAGGCCGTTGTAAAACGGATGACGCTTGTGATGGACAATCTGCGGTATGCGGTGGGAGGATATTTTAAAGCGCAGTTCAAGATCATGGGAGTCGTGTTTTTGATTCTGATGGCAGGCTTTGCCCTGTTAAAGATCCATTATTTCGCATTGATCGCGTTTCTCATCGCGTTTCTGGACTTCCTCCCGTTTTTTGGAACCGGGACCGCTATGATTCCGTGGGCGCTGTATAAAATTCTAGTGGGGGATTACAAGACTGCCTTTATGCTGATCGTGATCTACGCATTGACCCAGCTCCTCCGGCAGATCCTGCAGCCCAAGCTGGTGGCGGACAGTATAGGGATGAACCCTCTGGTGACGCTGGTTCTGCTCTATATCGGCTACCGGGTCAGCAGTGTGCTGGGACTGATCCTGTCCGTGCCGGTGGGGATGGTCATCATCAACATGTACCAGGCGGGCGCCTTTGACTACATTTTTGATGATGCCCGGATTCTGATCGACGGCGTGCTCAGGCTCAGGGAAGAGCCGGGGGAGAATGAAGATAAGTAAAGCCTGCGGCTGCAAAAAAAGAACAGAGGAGTCAGTCCTCTGTTTTTTTTCTTGCCTGAAAAAGTCCCGTGGCGGTTGCCTCGATAATCGAGAGATCGTTCTCGTCTAATTTGTCGAGAAGCAGATCCAGCCGCTTGCGTTCCACGCTTTTGAGACCTTCCTGGTCGGGAAATATATATTGGTCTATGGGAATGTTAAACATTGTGATGAGACGAACCAGAAGACCAAAGCTGGGATATCGTCCTTCAATTTCGATTGCCTGCAGATGCCGTGTGGAAATATCAAGCGTTTCCACTAACTTTTCACGTGTGATCTTCCTGGCTTCCCGGGCCTTTTTGATCTCCAGCCCGATGGGAGCGAAGTCAAACGTATAGGTACTGTTGTTTTCTTTCATAAGTATTCACCGCCTGTCCTGAATGAGAGCATTGTCTGTTGCTGACCCCGACACCTTCCGGCCTGCCGGGTCTCCCCTGCCCCAAAGCAGATTGTACCGCTTCTGCACTTTCTATTGTACCGGTATAGCAGGTTTCTTAAAACGAGATTGTATATCTATATATAAGAACTATAAAGGTTGATATTGTGAAATGTATGAAACGACGGGGAATGGGAAGGATATTTTACTGAATTTCATAAAAAAATACATTTTTATCCTATTGAAAACAAACATAAGTTCTGATATAATACAAAAAGAACAGATGTTTGAGTGAGAGGTGCGAATATACGGCAGGGAGGTGCATGCTGCAGTGTCCGGGGAACATATCTATATCGCGATTGATCTGAAGTCATTTTATGCTTCAGTAGAATGTGTGGAGAGAGGTCTGGATCCGATGACCACGAACCTGGTGGTGGCGGACCTGAGCCGCACCGAGAAGACGATCTGTCTGGCGGTATCCCCTTCCCTGAAGGCTTACGGGATTGCCGGAAGGGCAAGGCTTTTCGAGGTTATCCGGAGGGTCGGGGAGGTGAATGCAGAGCGTCAGATGCAGGCTCCAGGCCGCCGTCTGGAGGGTTCTTCCTGTGACGATACCGAACTCAGGGCGTCCCCCGGGCTGGCTCTTGATTATATGGTCGCTGTGCCGAGGATGGCCCATTATATTGAGTACAGCACCAGGATCTATCAGATCTATCTGAGGTATGTTGCGCCGGAGGACTGCCACGTATACTCCATCGACGAGATTATGATGGATGTGACCCATTACCTGGGCACCTACCGCCTGTCGGCCCGGGAACTGGCAGGGAAGATCATACGGGAGATCCAGGAGGAGACAGGGATCACAGCCACGGCGGGGATCGGCACCAATCTGTATCTGTGCAAGGTGGCCATGGATATTGTGGCAAAGCATATACCGCCGGACAGCAGCGGGGTACGGATCGCCAGCCTGAATGAGAAGAGCTACCGCCGGATTCTGTGGGCCCACCGCCCCATCACGGATTTCTGGCGCATCGGCAGAGGCTACGCGAAAAAGCTGGAGGAGTACGGCATGTTTACCATGGGAGACGTGGCCAGATGCTCCATCGGAAAGCCCGGGGAGTACTACAGCGAAGATCTGCTGTATAAGCTGTTTGGGATCAATGCCGAATTGCTCATCGACCATGCCTGGGGGTGGGAGCCCTGTACCATGGCAGACATCAAGGCATACAAGCCTTCTAACAGCAGTATCGGCTCCGGCCAGGTCCTGCACTGTCCCTATTCCGCGGAAAAGGCAAGGCTGGTCGTCCGGGAGATGACGGAGCAGCTTGCGCTGGACCTGGTGGACAAGGGGCTGGTGACAGACCAGGTGATCCTTACTGTGGGCTATGATATCGGGAACCTCTCCAATCCCATGGCGCAGGATCGGGGAGCCGGCGGGGTGACGACGGACCGGTACGGACGGAAGCTCCCAAAGCACGCCCACGGATCCGCGAATCTGAAGCGGAGCACTTCATCTGCCAGATATCTCGTGAAAGCGGTCTTAGAGCTGTATGACAGGATCATCAATCCCATCTATCTTGTCAGAAGGATTGCAGTCAGCGCAAACCATGTGGAAGAGGAAAGCCTTGCGTCCCATGCGCCCGTCTTTGAACAGCTTGACCTGTTTACGGATTATGCCAGCCTGGAGAGGGAACGGGAGGAAGAGGAGGCGGAGCTGGGGCGGGAGAGGAAGCTGCAGAAGGCCATGCTGGACATCAAAAAAAGATATGGGAAAAATGCGCTCCTCAAAGGGGTCAGCCTGGTGGAAGGAGCCACCGCTATGGACAGAAATAATCAGATCGGAGGGCACAGGGCATGAAGGAAGCTGCGCGGGGCATGATGAACCAGAAAGAGATGTACAAATACCAGGATATGATCGATCTTCCCCATCCGGTATCCAGGACACACCCTCCTATGCCCGTGGCGGACCGGGCGGCGCAGTTCGCACCCTTCGCGGCGCTTACGGGACACCATGAGGCGGTACAGGAAGCCGCCCGCCTGACAGAAGAGCGGATCGAGCTGGACGAGGAGCAAAAGGCCATTCTGGACCGAAAGCTGCAGGAGATCCGAAGTCAGCTTGGCAGTGGGCCGGCTGTTTCCGTCACCTATTTCGTACCGGATCTGAAAAAGTCCGGAGGCGTCTATGTGAATGCCTTTGGACATGTGAAAGGGATCAGGGAGCATGAAAGGATCCTGGTGCTGGAGGACGGAACCTTGATCCCCATAGAAGAGATCGCCGCAATTCACAGCCTGTCCAAGGCTGCAGGACGCACTTGACCAGGAGCCTGCCTGGGATCCAAAAAGAATGGGACTGAGAAAAAAGTAACCTTTCAGGGCCAAACTGTGCTATACTACCAGAGTAACAGGACAACAGGGCTGTCCGAAAGCAGGACGGCAGGCTTCACAATACAGGAGGCGAATCAAAGATGGGACATTTGACAACGAGAGATGCCTACAGGAATCTGGAGGAGAGGATCAACTGGTTTACCCAGGGAGCCCCGGCGTCGGATACATTATATAAGATCCTGCAGGTATTATACACGGAGAAGGAGGCAAAGTGGGTGGCGCTGCTCCCGGTCCGACCCTTCACCCTGAAAAAGGCGGCGAAGATCTGGGGGACGACGGAAGCGAAGGCGGAAAAGCTGCTGGACCACCTCTGCGAAAAGGCGCTGCTGGTGGATTCGGATTACCACGGACAGCGTCAGTTCGTGATGCCGCCGCCGATGGCAGGATTTATAGAGTTCGCGCTGATGCGTACGAGGGGCGATATTGACCAGAAGTATCTGAGCGAACTGTATTACCAGTATATGAATGTGGAGGAGGATTTTGTCAAGGATCTGTTTTTTGCGACAGAGACAAGGCTGGGGCGGGTGTTCGTCCAGGAGCCGGTGCTGACCAACGAAAAGACCAACCACATCCTGGACTACGAACGCGCCGCGCATATCGTAGAGGAGGCAGAGTATATAGGGCTTGGCACCTGCTACTGCAGGCACAAGATGTACCATGCCGGACATCCCTGCGAGATCGACGCGCCTTGGGACGTATGCCTGACCTTTGACAACGTGGCCCGTTCCCTGGCCGAACATGGGGAGTATGCACGGCTGATCTCCAAAGAAGAGGCGAAGGATGCCCTGGAGCGTTCCTATGCCGGCAATCTGGTTCAGATCGGGGAAAATGTCAGAGAACACCCGGCATTTATCTGCAACTGCTGCGGCTGCTGCTGTGAGGCGCTGCAGGCGGCAAGGCGTTTCAGTCCCATGCAGCCGGTGGCCACCACCAACTATATTCCGGAAGTATCTCTGGAAACATGCATCGGATGCGGGAAATGTGCGAAGGTCTGCCCAATCCTGGCTGTCAAATTGGAAGAGCGGGAGCAGGATGGGGAAGAAAAAGCCGGAAAACAGCCTGTGATCGATACCGAGATCTGCCTTGGCTGCGGTGTCTGTGCGCGGAACTGCCCCACCAAGGCGATCCGGCTGAACAGGCGTCCGGTGCAGGTGATCACGCCGGTAAACAGCACCCACCGGTTTGTCCTCCAGGCCATCGAAAAAGGAACCTTGCAGAACCTCATCTTCGATAACCAGGCATTTGCCAACCACAGGGCCATGGCAGCCGTATTCGGAGCCATCTTAAAGCTTCCGCCCATGAAGCAGGCGCTGGCAAGCAGGCAGTTTAAATCGGTCTATCTGGATAAGCTTTTGTCCATGCAGAAGAAGCAGTGACATACAGAAAACCTGCCGTTGGCAGTTTTTCTGCATACGATAGTATTAAAAAAAGGAGCCGCAAGGCTCCTTAATCTATCATCGTATGTGTTGCTGCTTACAGTCATTTCACACACATAGGCGAAAACAGCCGGTAAAGCTTAGCTGTCTGCCGGATCAGCCCTTTACACCGCCGGAAGCGAGTCCGCTGACCAGGTTCTTTTCAATGCCCATGAACAGGATCACGACAGGAATGATCGCAAACAGCGATGCGGCAAACAGATACTGCCATTCAATCATGTTGTAACCGTTGAAGACATTGATACCGACTGTCAGGGGCTCCTTCTCGCTGGTGGAGATCAGGCACAGGGCAACGGTATATTCATTCCACGCATTGATGAAGATAAAGATCAGTGTGGTTACGATCCCGGGAGCCGCTACCGGAAGCAGGACCTTTGTCATGCCCTGGATGCGGTTGCAGCCGTCGATGGTGGCCGCCTGTTCCATCTCCGCGGAGATCCCCATAAAGGTTCCGCGCAGCAGCCAGATGGTAAACGCCTGGTTAAACGCGGCATTGATGAAGACCAGCCCGAGAATACTGTCTGTCAGGCTTAAGATCGACATTACCTTGTAAATACCGATCAGCAGGACTACAGGAGCGAACATCTGGGAAACGATGACAAATCCCAGAAAGGCGGTCTGTCCCTTGAACTTCATACGCGCCAGGGCGTAAGCGGCAGGGATGCCGCAGAGCATGGCGATGAGTGTGGAGCCGCCTGCGATCAGAAGCGAGTTCAGCATATAGTTTGCCATCGGCGCCCGACTCCAGATATCAATGAAGTTGGACCAAAGCGCATTGATCGGAAGGATCGTGCCGTTCATGGAGAAAATCTCGGCCCTGCTCTTCAGGGCGGTGCAGAACATGGCAAAATACGGATACAGCGTGACGATGCAGACCACGATCACGACAAGATAGAGCAGGACACGCAGAAGGATTCCTTTTAAAGTAAGCTGCTTTTTTGCCATATCATTCATCTCCTTTCTTCAAGGTATAGACCATGTATATACTGGAGCACAACAGCAGGATCATGAAACCGATCACGGAAACTGCAGCCGCCTGCCCCTGCTTCCCGTTATAGAACGCCAGCTTGTAGAGGTAGGTAACCAGGGTGTCCGTATGGTTGGCAGGATCTCCCTTAGTGATCGTCCAGATGATCGGGAAGGAGTTGAATACATAAATGATATTCAGTACCGTACTGACCGTCAGGGAAGAACGGACCAGGGGCATGGTGATCTGGAAAAGCTTCTGCCAGTAGTTTGCGCCGTCCACGGTAGCCGCCTCGTAATAGGTGGAATCAATGCTCTGCAGGCCGGAGAGGACGCAGAACGTGACAAACGGGATTGTGACAAAGATACCGCAGGCGATCTCCCATGTAAAGTATGCTTCCGCCGTCGGCGTCCAGTTAATGGACTGTTCAATGATCCCAAGGCGGAGCAGCAGGGTATTGAGAGTACCGTAGTCCGTGTCAATGATGAACTTCCATGCGCTGGCCTGGATCACCAGTGTGGTTGCCCAAGGGAAGACTATGATGGCCCGGGCGATCTTCCGGCCCCGGAACTCATTGTTCAGGATCAGGGCCAGTATAAATCCCAGCAGGGTGGACAGTACCACCACCGCCACCGTCCAGACGATGGTATTCTTCAGAACCAGCTTGAAAGCGGAACTGTGCATGACCTTGGTAAAATTGGCGAAGCCGGAAAAGCCTTTGATGATACCCGCCTTGCTGACGTCGCTGAGCGACATCCGAAAGACGAAAACGATGGGGATCAAAATAAAGACCGCCATCAGGATAATACTGGGTAGAATCCAGATATAAGGTTCTATCTTACGAAAAGATTTATTTTTCACGGGGGACACCTCCCTATTTTTTTTCAAACCGGTTAAAACTTGCAATGCTTGAAAAGCCCTCGTTTTACTATTATAAATAAATAGAAAAGTGGACCCGGCCGCAGCCAGCCGGGCCCACTATGTATACGTTGTATTGCAAAAAAGCTGTTAAAAGCAGACTATTCTGCGATCTCAGCCTGGAGCTCGTCTAAGAGTTCCTTTACATTGCCGTCCAGCAATGCCTGCTGTTCTACATTGATAACTCCCTGTTTTACATCATCCCATTCCGTCTTAGCGGTCGGATAGAAGTTACAGCTTCCTACGATATCAACCCAGCTTGCCATGCTTTCATCTGCCTCGGCCAAGATCTCTCCTCCGGTGGAAGTAGCAGGCAGGAAGCCTTCCATCAGAACCCAGTCAGAATAACGGGTATCCTCGTAGAAATAATCGAAGAAAGTCTTGATGGCTTCCAGCTCCGCATCGGAATAGCCGTTGTCGAAGCACATGAAACGATCCATAACGCCTGCGGAAACAGATTCATTGTCGCCGTTTGTCGGGATCGGAGCTACCTCGTAGTTCACGCTGTATCCGCCGTCCGCGATGTAAGTCGGAATGCTGTTCGGTCCGATCATCATAGCAACCTGGCCTGCTCCGAACATATCCTGAAGGTCATAACGGGTATCGTTGGAAGGATCGCTGTTGGTATAGCCGTCCTTTACCAGGCTGATCGCGAACTCAACCGCTTCTACGTTCTCATCGCTGTTCAGCGCCCAGTTGTTGTCTTCATCCACGAATCCGCCGCCGTTGTTCCAGGTGTAATAAGCAAATGCCGCCTGGCCTTCGTCAGTGGTCATGTCAATACCCCACGGATAAATTTTGGAATCATAAGCTTTGATTGCCTCGCAGGCTTTTTTCAGTTCATCCCATGTAGTTGGGATCTCTACCTTTGCCGCATCCAGAATGTCCTTATTCACATACAAGGCACGTGCGGAAGCCAGATCCGGGATCGCCCAGATGGTGCCGTCCACATTGGACTGCTCCAGGAATGCAGGATACATCTTTTTGTAAGTCTCATCGGAAACAAAGTCTTCTGCCGGAAGGAGAAGGTCGTCCGCCTGATAATTGGCAAATACGTCAATGTTCAGGATGTCAGGCGCGTCATTGTTGGAGATCCGGGTATTCACTACGGTATAGATATCATTCCAGGATTCCACTTCTACGGTCAGGTCGATGTTCGGATATTCGGTTGTAAAATCTTTTACAAAATCCGACCACCATTTTGTGGTGTTCTGGCCATACTGGGCAGCAATGACATTGATGGCAACCTTTTCGCCGGATCCGCTGTCCTCCTTCTCGTCCCCGTCGGTGCTCTCCTCAGTAGAAGCGCCGCTGCCGCCGGTATCATTGCTGTCTCCGCCGCCGCTGTTGCCGCCTCCTCCGCAGGCAGCCAGCCCGCATGTCAGGGTAAGGGCCAAAAACAATGCTACAAACTTTTTCATAATCGAAATCCTCCTTTTTGTGGTTTAGCTGTGAAGTTAGTTAGAAGTATATCATGTAAAATGAAATTGGTCAATATTTATGCAGCGAAAAAAGAAAACTTGAAAAAATTGTGCATTTTTACTAAAAATCGAGTCCTGAAACACTCGTCAGGAGGGGTTAAGAATTTCCGCGGTACTTCTCGGATCGTTTCACAAAAATCACTTTCGTTCCCATAAAATTTGTGATATACTAAACAATAAAGCGCGTTTCATCTGCCGATAAAATGAGGCTGTAATTATATCGGAAGAGGAGGCGGCATTCATAGTATATTTTTAGAATTTAAAAGGAAAAGGAGAGAGAAAAACGTGACCGGAAAGAAATCAGATTCCCATAGCCGGAGGATCGGACGGAGTCTTAATAGGAGGATATTGAAAAACACCATACTGAATATTTTGACATTGGTTATCATATGCGGCGTGATTATGGCACTTTCCCTGCAGTCTCTGGCAAATAATATTCTGCTGGACAGCCTGCAGCCTATGGCGCGGCAGTCCGCCAAAACCGTGGAGGCTAACATCCATATGCTGGCGGACCGGATGATGACAATCGCAGGAGACCCGCGTATGAATCCCGCTGCCGGTGACGACGGCGGGGCTGAGGCAGCCGGGAGCGATGAAGAAAAGATCAGGGCAAGCCGTATGGAAGTCCTGACGGAGGCCGCGGAGATCTATGAGCTCCATACAATCGCCCTGTATGACCTGGAGGGCAGGCTCATTCAGGGGATTGACGGCGCGCCGGAGAGTCTGGAGGGAAGTTTTTTTGCCCTGCTTCAGGAGACAGACAACCTGACCACCAGTTCCTCTACCATCTTCCAGGAGAAGCTGGGCATAATGATGGGAATGCCGGTGAAGGAAGAGGGGGAGACCATTCTGTATGTGGCGGGCGTTTACAAATATGACACACTGAACGATGTGATCAGCGGTATCAATCTGGGCAGGCATGGAAAAGCATGTATGACGAACCGGGAGGGGATCATCACGGGACATACGGATCAGTCGCTGGTTCTGGCGGGGAGTACGCTTTCCCAGCTCAGCGGCGGCAATGAAGAGGCTATCAGCCGTGTAACCACCGGTGAGACGGGGGCCGTAGAATTTCCGGTTGACGGTGAGGATATGCTGGTAGCATTTTCTCCGGTCCGGGGAACCCAGTGGTCCCTTGTCATCCAGATTCCGAAGTCGGATTATAACCATTTTATCAACGGGGCGATGCTGGTTGCAATCCTTTCTACCCTGGCGGTGCTTGTGATTTCCATTTTGGTCGTACTGCGCCTGGCGCGTTCGATTTCGCGTCCGGTGAAGGGGGTGACGGACAGGATGATCTCATTGTCCGACGGGGATCTTCATACCGAGGTGGCCCAGGTTTCTACAGGAGATGAACTGGAAGTGCTGACCCAGACACTGGATGCCACCGTAGGGAGCGTCAACCGTTACATATCCGATATCCAGCAGGTACTGACCCAGATTGCGGGCGGCAATCTGCAGGTTTGGCCCCAGGTGGATTATAAAGGAGATTTTACGCTGATTCAGTCAAGCCTTCATACGATCATCCGGTCGCTGAATGATACGATCCTTGGTTTCCGCGCTGCCGCTTCCCGGCTGGCGGATATGTCCGAGGAACTGAGCGGACAGTCCGGACAGCTTCACCAGGCGTCCATGGAGCAGAACCTTTCTGCGGAGGCGCTGGTTCAGGAGGTATCCAATGTGAAGGAGCGGCTGTCCAGCGTTGCCGAGAGCAGCGGGCAGACCCGTGCAAAAACAGAAGAAATCGCGCAGTGCGTCCAGGAGGCCAACACGAGGATGTCCACGCTTTCCGGTGCGATGGACAATATCAGCGCCAATGCCCAGGAGATCACAAAGATTGCCAAGGACATTGAGGACATCGCATTCCAGACCAGCATCCTGTCCATCAATGCATCCATAGAGGCTGCCCGGGTAGGAGAGGCAGGAAAAGGATTCGCAGTGGTAGCGGATGAGGTCAAGCAGTTGGCGTCCAGAAGCGCCGAGGCCGCCCAGAACGCTACAAACATGGTAAGCAGCACCAGGACGATCATTCAGAACGGTGTGGAGCTGACCGCGGATACTGCCGGCTCCCTCCATGCCATTTCCGCTGTTTCTGACCAGATCAATGAGATCTCGGATCGGCTGGTTGCGGCAGTGCGCGGTCAGGAGAGCGCGCTGACGACGATGGAAGAGCGGATTGAGACCATCTCAGCCATTGCGGACCGGAATCTGCAGAACGCCGGCGGAACGGAGCAGTCCAGCGGAATGCTGGCGAAGGAGGCGGAGGCCCTCCAGGCCCAGGTGAGAAAATTTGTTTTGAAGGAGGAACGTGATAGATGAAACGGATAAGAAGTCTGATTCTGGTTGGCCTGATGATGGCGCTTTTGACAGCCTGCGGAGATAAAACGGAGCTCCAGGACGGCTACTATACGGCTCAGGCGGCCGAGTTCAATCATGGCTGGAAAGAATATATCACGATCATGGTCAAAGAAGGGAGCATTGTCTCAGTGGAGTACAACGCCGAGAATGCCAGCGGATTCATCAAAAGCTGGGATAACGCCTATATGCAGACGATGCTTCACTCCAACGGGACCTATCCCAATGCATATACACGCTACTATGCCGGCCAGCTTTTGGAGGATCAGAATGCGGACGGGATTGACGCCATTTCCGGCGCATCCTCCTCGTACGGGTCTTTCCAGAAGCTGTCCGCAGCCGTGCTGGAACAGGCCAGGAAGGGAGATTCCGGTATTGCGTTAGTGGATACGTTACATTAAGAACGGAGGTACGAAATGACAGAACAGGAAAAAATGAAAAAAGGATATCTCTGGGGCAACGAAGAAGAAAATATGGCTCTGCAGGCCCGCGCCAAAAGCCTTGTGAATCAGTTTAACAGCCTGCCGCCGGAGGCCATGGATGAGCGCGCAGAGCTTTTGAAAATGATATAAAAAGGGCTGTCGGAAAATAGCTGAACTGCTGAACAGCTTGTTTTCCGACGGCCCTTTTATTTCGCTACACGCTCAATGACACTATTTAAAGGAACCCAGGACAGCAGAAAAAAAGAAGTAAAAACATGCCGTACAGCGCCGTTTTACTTGATTTTATCTGCATCCTGTTTTAAAATAAAGCTTACGGGGATCGGGAGGATCTCCAAAAGCGGAACCGAAGACTGCGGTATGGAAAGACGGATTTTAGTAGTAGACGACGACAATGTAATGAGCGCGATCCGGCTGGGAGCAGTCAACTATCTGAAAAAACCGTTTTACCCGCGGGAATTATTGAGACGAATTGCAAAGGAGCTTGGTTGAGTATGAGGGAAGAAGGGCAGACAAGTATACACCTGCTTCTGGCAGGCATTGTCAGC
>Ga0224748_10144_pt1 | contig 17913 bp, 20 predicted proteins | sample LIM_F_Water_Neg_FD_182074 | JGI IMG/M metagenome (GOLD analysis project Ga0224748, IMG submission 182074) | Enriched cells from gastrointestinal tract of the lab mouse from Pacific Northwest National Laboratory (PNNL), Richland, Washington... | ecosystem: Host-associated > Mammals > Digestive...
TTTGTAAAAAGATTGACCTTCTTTCGACACATCTGCTATAATTGATACAAAGCACAGTAATTCTGATGGAAATCCGTTCTATCATTTTTGTGAAATTTTTTCTTAACTTTTTTCACAGAAACTATTATCTGGATAATTTCTAATCTAAAATGTCTGAGTTCCCTGCTTTTAAAACCACATCAAACTTCACACAAAAGGCAGGGATGAAAAGGTGCCGTTCCCTGTCAGATTATGCCTGCTTTGTAGCGAAAATACGGGAAAATATGAAAACCATGTCTATGGAGAAGGCAGTCAGAAATGCCGTGGAGAAATATATCTCCGAAAACATTCTGAAAGACTTTCTCATAAAGCAGAAAGCAGAGGTAATTGCCATGTCGATTTATGAGTATAATGAGGAATATGTAAAAAAAGTTCTTTATGAGGATGGCTATGATTCAGGCAGACTCACCGTGATAACCGCCTCCGTCCGAAAAATGCATTCCGGCAATTCCCGCCGGAGGAGATGGCCGACCTGCTGGATCAGGAACAATCTGTTATCGACCATATCCTAAAGCTGCTGAGGGAACATCCGGAGGCAGAGAATGAGGACATTGCGAAGATGATTGTCTCGGAAAAGGAATAAGGCCAAACAAAGATAGCCGCAAGTTTGTTCCGCCCGGCAGCCTCCATTGTCCGCGGCAGAAATCCCCTCCCCCTATTGCTCAATGCACCTCTATTTCCTTAATATTAAATTCATTCCCCTGCAAAAGCCAGGTATCCGGGCTTTTGCAATAGGGACAAATTTTTCCGTATTCCACAGTCGGATAGGTCTGCTTACAGCCATCGCACCAGGTAATGGCGGGAAGCTTTTCCACCATGAGCTCCGCCCGGGCAAAAAGCTCCCTCTTCCGGATCGCCCATTTCCAGCAGCTCTGGAGGTAATCCTCCAGCACCGTGGAAACCTCCCCCAACTCTAACACCACTTTCGTAATGTCCGTTACCTGATTTTCCTTTGCAACCTTTTCCAGACTGTCCATAATATGAAACACTACCCCAAGCTCATGCATGACTTAATCCTTTTTCCCGGCAAACTTGATTTTCAGGGACTGCTTGATCATGTTAGGAAGCACATACTTCAGTTTGTCCTCCGACCTCACCATCTCTGAACAGCCCGGCAGCTCCCTGTGAAGGGAAATGGCGTCAAACACGCATTTGGTGGTACAGATGCCGCACCCGATACATTTATTGGGATCCACCACCGAGGCGCCGCAGCCAAGACAGCGGGAGGTTTCGGCCTTTACCTGTTCCTCGGTTAAGGTTTGGGACAGGTCGCGGAAAGAACGGCTCTGGAGCTCCTGCGCCCTTTCTGGCCGTTGTCTGTCCGTATTGTCATAGCTGGCAATAGAGATGTCCTCCTTATCAAGCTCTATGAAGTCCCGCCTGTTTCTTCCAATGGTCAGGGTACAGTGCTCATGGACATACCGGTGCAGGGAGATAGCTCCCTCCCGTCCTGCCGCAATGGCGTCAATGGCGAATTTCGGGCCGGTGTAAACATCGCCACCCACAAAAATATCCGGCTCTGCCGTCTGGTAAGTGAGTCTGTCCGCCAGCGCGCCGCCGTTTGGCCGAAGCTCCACCCTGGTACCCTGAATCAGATTCCCCCATTCGATCCCCTGCCCTACGCTGAAAATCACACTGTCGCAGGAAACCGTCATGGTCTCTTCCTCATTATAAACCGGGGCAAACCGATGATTTTCATCATAGACACGGACACATTTTTTGAAAATCACACCTGCCGCCCTGCCGTTTTCCGTGAGAATTTCCTTAGGGCCCCATCCGTTGAAAATAGAAATCTTTTCCTGCGTGGCTTCCAGAATTTCCTCCAGACTTGCGGGCATCTCGTCCCGGCTTTCCAGGCAGAGCATGGATACCTTTCCCCGGCTGCATCTGGCGCTCATTCTTGCGGCGTCAATGGCAACGTTTCCGCCGCCCACCACAATCACATCGCCGCCAAGGTCAAAGGCCTCCTTCTCTCCGGCCTGCCGCAAAAACTCCACCGCCGTGTAAACACCTTTTGCATCCTCTCCGGGAATGCCGGGTTTTCTTCCGCCCTGACAGCCGATGGCAATATAAAAGCCCTTGTAGCCCTGCGCCCGGAGCTGGTCAATGGTGACGTCCTTTCCCACCTCAACGCCGCACTTGATGGTGACTCCCATCTGTTTTATCACATCGATTTCCGCCTGAATCAGGTCTTTTTCCAATTTATAGGGCGGAATACCGTAGGTCAGCATGCCGCCGGGCCTGTCACTCTTTTCAAAAATCACAGGCTTATAGCCCTTGTCCGCCAGGAAATAGGCGCAGGAAAGCCCTGCCGGGCCGGAGCCGATAATGGCAATTTTCTCATCAAAATGCCCTTTCAGGGAAGGCACCGTAGGCTTGGGAATATACCGGGTCTCAGCCTTCAGATCCCTCTCCGCCACAAAGCGCTTCACGGCGTCAATGGCCACCGCCTCATCCAGAGTCGCCCTGGTGCAGGCATCCTCACAGCGGCGGTTGCAGATACGGCCGCAGATGGCCGGAAGGGGATTGTCCTTTTTGATCAGGGCCAGCGCTTCCTCATAGCGCCCCTCCTTTGCCAGCTTCAGATACCCCTGTACCGCGATATGGGCAGGACAGGCAGTTTTGCAGGGGGAAGTGCCCGTATCGTAGCAGTTGATCCTGTTCACGTCCCTGTAATTGTGGGTCCACATATGCTCTCCCCACTTCTGCTCCGTGGGAAGGGGCATCTTCGGATAAGTCACCTCGCTGCCGTCCTTTTTGCAGAGCTTCTGCCCCAGCTTCACCGCCCCGGCAGGACAGGACTCCACGCACTTGCCGCAGGCCACGCATTTTTCCTTATCCACCCTTGCTATGTAGGCGGAGCGGGACATGTTGGGTGTGTTAAAAAGCTGTGAGGTGCGCAGAGCATAGCACACATTCACGTTACAGTTGCAGATGGCAAAAATCTTGTTGGCCCCGTCAATATTGGTGATCTGATGGACAAAGCCGTTGTCCTCCGCCTGTCTGAAAATGTCAAGCGCTTCCTCTCTGGTAATGTAGCAGCCGTCCTTCTGTGTCTCCACCACATAGTCCGCCATATCCCCTACCGCCACGCACCAGCCCTCCGGATCGTCGGCGCAGCCCTCGTCATGATAAAGCCTGGAACGGCGGCAGGAGCAGGGGCTTTTCGCATATTTGCCCTCATATTTGGTCAGCCAGTAGGAAATATGCTCTAAATCAACGGACTCGCTCTCCATCTCTATGGCTTTCTCCACCGGAATCACATGCATACCGATGCCGTTTCCACCCTCCCCCACAAAGGGAGTCACATGTTCCAGGGGCAGCCTTGACATATGCTCAAAAAACAGTGTGACCTCGGGATGCTCCTCCATCACCTTACTGTTCATGTTAAAAAATTCCGCTGACCCGGGCACAAACATGGGAAGAATGTACTGCTTCTCATGCCCGGGATTCTCCCAGTTGTACTCCAAAATCCCCTTAACGGACATCTCCTGCAGCTTTGGCTCCAGCTCCTTCTCGGAAATCCCTGTAAGCTTTGCAATCTCCGGGAGAGTTTTGGGCTTTCTAACCCCCAGCTTTAAGGCAATTTCCGCCTCCTCGTCGGTAACTACTCCCGCAAGTCCCCAATACTCCGGATCCTGGGGCGTAATCTTCTTAAGGCCCAGCTTCTGGGGAATCCGGTCGGTGATCATTTTTCCCAGCTTCACAATGCTTTCCCGCACCGGCTCATCGCCCTGAGCTTGGTGCTCCGGATACACATAATCCGGATATAGTTCTTTGTCTAAATCTTTCTTCACATGTTACCCCCGTTTCTTCTCCTATGGTAAATTTCTGCCGCTGCCCTTACGTCCATCCCCGGCCCCGCTCATTTCTCCTTCCACATTCTGACCTGTTCCCTGAGCCAGCCTGTCCATCCTTCCATGCCTTCCCCTGTTTTGGCGCAGATGGGAATGACTTTTGCCTTAGGATTGCGCATGGATATAGATTCCTTGCACTTCTCCAGGTCAAAATCAAAATAGGGCAGGACGTCAATTTTGTTGATCAGAACCACGTCGCAGACGGAAAACATCAGCGGATATTTCAGCGGCTTGTCGTCTCCCTCCGGCACGGACAAAATCATGGCGTTTTTGGCTGCGCCCGTGTCAAACTCCGCAGGGCATACCAGATTTCCCACGTTTTCGAGAATGGCCAGATCAATGTCCCCGGTTTCTAACCCTTTCAGTCCCTGTCTGGTCATCCCGGCATCCAGATGGCACATGCCGCCTGTATGGAGCTGGAGCACCTTCACTCCCGTGCCCTGGATCATCCTGGCATCCACATCCGAGTCAATGTCCGCCTCCATGACACCGATCCTGAAAGTGCCCTTTAACGCCTCAATGGTTTTCATCAGGGTGGTGGTCTTGCCGGCCCCCGGAGAGGACATAAGATTTAAAAGAAAAACTCCCTTTTCCTTCAGCTCTGCGCGAAGCTCCCCGGCCTGCCGGTCGTTGTCCGCAAAGACGCTTTGTTTGATCTCCAAAATCCTGACTTCCTTCATGAAATACCTCTCCTTCCATCTGTAATGGCCTTCGATATTTTCATAATACCATATTTCTTAGCATTTTACAGCTTTTATTCAGCAAAAAGAGCCAGGGAAATCACCCGGCTCTTTTACTATGGATATATTATTTTTAGGAGATATTACCTTTATTTGCCTTTCACTGTCCCACAGCCGCCGCAATGTGTACAATCGCAGCCACACTGCAGGGATTTTCCGCTTTTTTTATCCCTAATCATTTTCCGCACCACCAGTCCCACGATACAGACTAAAGCCGCGGCAGTAACGATCGTTCCCATATCAGCATCATTTCCTTTCCGTTTCATATATACTGCGCTTATCCTTATTTGGCCCGCGCCATTTTCTTCATATCCACCTTAAGGGTGTCCACCTCTTTATATGGTCTGAAAAGCAGGTACAAAAAGCCGATCACCAGAAGCATGGCTGCAGCGGTTCCAATTCCGAAAACGCCCTCAGTAAAGAAATTTCCAAGCTGATACACACACAGGGACACTACGTATGCAAGGAGCGTCTGATAGCCGATGGCGAACCAAAACCATTTACTGTTGTTCATCTCCCGCTTGATGGCGCCCATGGCCGCGAAGCAGGGGGCGCAGAGCAGATTGAATACCAGGAAGGAATAAGCGGCGATTGCCGTCATGCTTCCTGCAAGCTGTCCCCAGATCTCTTCCCCTTCCTCTGCCACTTCCGCAAATCCGAAGAGGATACCAAAGGTGCCCACTACATTTTCTTTTGCAATCAGTCCGGTGATGGCTGCTACCGTCATTTTCCAGTCGCCCCATCCAAGAGGCACAAACAAAGGAGCCAGGATACCGCCAAGGGAGGCCAAAATACTGCTGTCAAGCATCTCTTCATCCAGCATTCCAAAGGAGCCGTCCGTCCAGCCAAAGCTCATGAGAAACCACAGCACGATGGTGGACAACAGAATGATGGTGCCTGCCTTTTTGATGAAGGACCAGCCTCTCTCCCACATACTCCGAAGCACATTGCCAACCGTCGGCATATGATATGCGGGCAGCTCCATCACGAAAGGAGCCGGATCGCCTGCAAACATTCTGGTCTTTTTCAGAATAATGCCGGAGCAGATAATGGCCGCAATCCCCACAAAGTAAGCGGAGGGAGCCACCCACCATGCGCCTCCGAAGAGGGCACCCGCAATCAGACCGATAATTGGCAGCTTTGCGCCGCAGGGGACAAAGGTTGTGGTCATGATAGTCATCTTCCGGTCGCGGTCGTTTTCGATGGTTCTTGAAGCCATGATGCCGGGAACGCCGCAGCCGCTGCCGATCAGCATGGGGATAAAAGATTTGCCGGAAAGACCAAATTTTCTGAAAATCCTGTCCATGATAAAGGCCACTCGCGCCATATAGCCGCAGGCCTCCAGAAAAGCCAGGAAGATAAACAATACTAGCATCTGAGGCACGAAGCCCAGCACTGCGCCGACACCGGCCACAATACCGTCCAGAATCAGAGCCGAGAGCCAGTCAGCACAGCCAATGGCCGTGAGCAGATTTTCCACCAGCACGGGAATACCGGGAATCTCCAGCCCAAAGAGGCTCCACCCCTCCCCAAACACCCCGTCATTGGCCCAGTCCGTAGCCCATGTTCCCACCGTGGTCACAGACACGTAATATACCAGGAACATGACCAGGGCAAAAATGGGGAGCGCCGCCCATCTGTTGGTTACAATCTTATCAATTTTGTCGGATACCGTCAACTTTCCCTTACTTGCCTTTTGACAGCAGTCGCCGATGATGGAGGAAATGTAAACATAGCGTTCATTGGTGATAATGCTCTCCGCATCATCGTCCATCTCCTTTTCGATCCGGCTGATCTGTGCGGATACGTCGGGAACCGTCTTCATCTGTTCCCCGATCTTATCGTCCCTTTCAAGAAGCTTGATGGCAAAGAAGCGCCTCTGTTCCTTTGGAATATCGCTTCCCAGCATCTCCTCTATTTCATCCAGCACGTTTTCCACCTTTACCGCGAATTTGTGTACCTTGGTAACGGCTTCCTTCTTTTCCGCAATGGCAACGGCTTTTTCCGCCGCTTTCATCACGCCGCTTCCTTTGAGAGCGGAAATTTCAACCACCGGACAGCCAAGCTTTTCACTGAGCTTGGAGATGTTGATGGTATCGCCGCTTTTGGCCACCACGTCCATCATGTTGACTGCCATGATCACAGGAATGCCAAGCTCCATAAGCTGGGTGGAAAGATAAAGATTTCTCTCGATGTTGGTGCCGTCCACGATATTGATGATGGCGTCCGGCCACTGCGTAATCAGGTAATTGCGGGCCACCACCTCTTCCAGGGTGTACGGCGAAAGGGAATAGATACCGGGAAGATCCATGATAATCACATCCTTATGCCCCTTTAACTTCCCTTCCTTTTTTTCTACCGTAACGCCCGGCCAGTTTCCCACAAATTGATTGGAGCCGGTCAGGGCATTGAACAATGTTGTCTTACCGCAGTTTGGATTTCCTGCCAGTGCTATTTTGATCGACATTTTTCATCTCTCCTCTTACTTATATTAGTCTTTACTAACTCTTTTTCAGTAAATATACCCGCCTGCAGCGGGCTTTTTCAGACATTTTCAACCAGAATCATTTCGGCGTCCGCCTTGCGCAGAGACAGCTCATAGCCCCGCACCGTCACTTCCACCGGATCTCCCAGAGGCGCCACCTTCCTGACGAAAACCTGGACTCCCTTTGTGATCCCCATATCCATGATTCTTCTCTTCACCGGTCCGTCGCCGGTAAGCTTCGCCACCCTGACCGTATTGCCGCAGGTGATCTCCTTTAATGTTTTCATAATCGTCTCCTCCTGACTTTAATTTACCAAAATCTTATTTGCCATATCCCTTCCGATGGCCACTCTCGCGTCCCTGACATTGACAATCAGGCTTCCTCCGATCTGGGAAATCACGGTCACTACGCCTCCCGTCACAAAGCCAAGTCCTTCCAGGAACCTTCTGGTTTCCTCCCTGCCGCCGACCTTATGTATCACGCCCGGCTCCCCTTCTTTTACTAATGACAATGGCATGATCGTACCTTCTTTCTTTAAAATTAAGCAGAACCCGTTTTTAAGTTCGCCGTTTGAACTCAAATATTGTTTTTCCTATCTGATGTTAGTTTATTCTATCCTTTATTAGTTGTCAATACTTATTTCAGAAATTTTTTATATTTATTGAGCCGGTTTTGTGATATAATAGGAAGCACGCTGAGGCGTGCGCAGGTCGTAAGGCCTATTGAGCAGCATGTTAATCAAGAGAACCAGGAGAATATCCTATGCATATCAATGAATCCGCCGAAAATTATCTGGAAACCATACTGATACTGAGCAAAACCCGCCCCGTAGTCCGCTCCGTGGATATTGCGGAGGAGCTGGGCTTTAAGAAATCCAGCGTCAGCGTCGCCATGAAAAACCTCCGGGAAAAGGCCCATATCACCGTCACCAAAGAGGGCTTTATTTACCTGACCCCTTCGGGAAAGGAAATTGCGGAGATGATCTACGAGCGCCACGAACTTTTTACCAAGTGGCTGGTACAGCTTGGGGTCGATGAAAAGGTGGCCGCCCAGGACGCCTGCAAGATCGAACATGACATCAGTAAGGAAAGCTTTGAAGCCATCAAGAGGCACATTAAAACATTATGAGAACAAAACATTCATCATCCGGTCAGACACAAATCCCCATTATCCCGGATTCCCGGTTTGAGGAAATTATGAACAAAAAGGTGATTCCCTATCTGGCCTCCATCTGCGCATGCGGCTATATGGAGATCCTGCCGGGCGGGGGCAGCCTTTACTATGAGGCCTACCGGCCAAAGGATGCCAGGGGCGCGGTGGTGATCAGCCACGGCTATACGGAATCCATCGAAAAATATAAAGAAGTCATTTACTATTTTGTAAAGGCCGGCTATCAGGTCTATTTGGCTGACCACCGGGGACATGGCCGCTCCTTCCGGGAGACCGACCACCCCAACATGGTTCACGTGAACCGCTTTACCGACTATGTAAAGGATCTTCACGCCTTTGTGACGGGAATCGTACAGCCCTCCTGCGGCTCTCTTCCCCTGTATTTGTATGCCCATTCCATGGGCGGCTGCATCGGGGCCTTTTATCTGGAAATCTATCCCCATACCTTCCAGAAGGCCATCCTCACCGCGCCCATGTTAGGAATCTCGGTGGGAATCCCGCCCCTTATGGGAAGGATCCTTGGCCGCATTATGATGCGCCTGCACAGGGAAAATACTTATGCTCCCGGCCAGCACGCCTTTGTCCCCGGCGAGAATTTTGAGAATAGCTGCTCCGCCTGCCCCCACAGATACCATTACTATCAGGTGAAAAAAGAGAAAACTCCTCTCTTTCAGAACAGCGGTTCCAGCTATGGCTGGGCTTACCAGTCCCTGAATGCCTGCAATTTCATCCGTCAAAAAAAGAACTGCAGACGGATTGCAGTTCCTGTTCTTGTGTTCCAGTCCACAAACGACAGCACTGTGAAGGGTTCCGCCATCCGGCACTTCGTGGGAAATGCGCCCACCGCCCGTCTGGTCAGGGTGCCGGGGAGCAAGCATGAAATCTACAACAGCCCGGCCCGGGTGCTGAAAGGGTATTATGGGAGGATTTTTCGTTTTCTGGGGGAGGATGCACCGGAGAATGCTTGACCGGGGCACTGCCGCCTGTGCAGCAGATGCCAGGCTTCTCCAGACATCCCTATGTTCAGCCAAATGGAAAAGCGCAGGTTTTATCCCGCGCTTTCCACTTATGTTTCAGTTTTTTAAACAGCCCAATCATCAGACAGCACATTCTTTCCTCGCCCTTATAATCTGTTCGATCGCTTCATATCTGGGCTTTAATTTTTTATATTCGACTCTGAACTCTTCATCTTTCAACATATCCTCTTTCATTTCATCAAAAGATATACCTGCTTACGTTTTACAGAAACTATAGCATAATTGATCGACTTTAGCTAAGTCCTTATCATTTTATTTAATTTGCTAACTATGAATTCAAGCCTATGCTCCAATTCGATTGTTGATGCTTCATCTTGTTTTAAACTAAATATGTAATTTCCAACATCTTCGTGCCAGATCAAATCGTATTCTGTTGAATCCTTATGTAGCTTTATCATGCTATAATACATTCCATCTATTTTTTCATCTGATACCAGTTGATATTCCTCGCAAAAAATTTTTGCAACAAGGTCATTCCCATCAAAAAAATCGAAATTCACAAATAAGTACTCTATTCTGTTACTTTCTTCTTTATTAACATGTTTCACTGCTTGTATGCTCATTTGCACCTCCTATTCTAAGCCAAATGAGTGATTAGCGCTTGTCCTTGAATGCTTTGAACTTTTATTATAACCATTAAGATAACACTCCATCTACGATTAATTTGACATATCTAGAGACCGACATCATGAGTCACCAGGCTCTGGGGTGGGGAAGTCACTGCCGAATCCGGGGAGCGTCAAAAATGCTATTGTATTATTTGCAATTCACCTTTCTCACCAGATAGCAACTTACTGATCATTATTTCAAAGTCTTCACCCCAATTTATAAGACAATCATCGTATGCTGTAAAATAAAATCCTTTTTCAGATAGAAATAATGTCATGTTTTCCTTTTCTATGTCTCCAATTATTAACAAATCATCTTGCAGAAATTCGTTATACTCTTCTACTACATCCATTGTTATTATCTTTTGTGCTTCTATTGGATTTAACCGAAGAAGCATATCCTGTTTCCAGCCAGGATGAATATAATGAATTTCTAAATATGCATATTTCTCTATAAATAGCTTTTGCTTATCAGAATAATGATAACCACATTCTTCATACATGTGTAATATAGCTGAAATATCTACGTTTCTTTCTTCAAAATACCCTGCTTGTTCTAAAAGAAAATTTACTTTTTTATAATACATTTCCTTGAGAATCTCCTATCTTTCTCATAGCAAGTGTCTACTTGCGCCCCGAAAATATCCCGTCTGAAATTGTTATAGGGTCTACGTATATCGCCCTGTCTCATTTAATAAAACCGATGCTACATACGGCACCATGCGCAATGCGCCTCCGGTCAGAGCTCCTTTGGTTGAATCAGACAGCCCAGTGACGCCATATGCTGTCCGTAGGGAGAAAATTGCAAACAGTCTTAAAAGAATATATCTTGGATATAATGGGAAAATCCCAGAGTTAAAGTATTGCCTTAAAAGGTGGATGTCCCGTTTCTACATTTCTTAATAAAGATGGCTTTCTAAATCTCAAACTTGTTTCAAACTTAAAAATAATATTACCGCAATTTATTTCATTCAAAGAAATATTAATCCAAATAGGTACTAATGGTGATTTGCAGGCAACTAATCTTACGGTTTCATCCAATGTCAGTAATCTATTCCCTATATTTTTATCGCTCAAAGCAATAAGCCTCATTGAGTCATCTACAGCATTAAATGACTTTTTTCCCTCATATACAGGTATAATTTTGAATCTAAGCTTTTTCTCTTCAATATCTTTATCCTAAGCTCCCGGGAAAAATTATAACAACGCCCCCCTAACCTTGTTGGCCGTACCTGAAAAACCCCGGAAATATGCCGTTTTTGCAATAAAGACAACAAATACGGCTTGTATTTCCCTTCAAGTGTTGTTATAATATTATAACAATATCATTGCCGGGAGGTACAAATGAGCTACGAGGTTATCCAAAAAGTCGGCAGGCACCAGTACATATTCCTTGCAGAAGGCTACCGTAACGAAAACGGGCAGCCACGCCAGAAACGCAGGCCCATTGGAAAGATAGACCCTGTGACCAAGCAAAAAGTATACAAGCCGGAATACCTGGCGCAGCTCCACAGAAACGGGGCCCAGTCCGGAAACCCGGAAACGGAAGGGCTGTTTTCCGCAGAGGACATCCGTAAGTCTTCCGTGCGTTCTTATGGCTCTTTCTATCTATATAGGAAGATAGCAGAGCGCAATGGCATGGTCCGTGCCCTGAGGCAAGCCCTTCCCGCCTGCTGGACGGAGTATTTTACCCTGGCCTGTTACATAGTCTCGGCAGGAGACCCGCTGATGTATTGCGAGGACTGGCTGAAGGACACGGAATCCTATCCGGTTGGCTCCCTGTCATCCCAGCGTATCAGCGAACTGCTGCTTTCCCTGCCGGCACAGGGAAGGGAGGCATTTTACGGTAGCTGGTATGCCGCCCATAATGACGTGGAATACCTTGCGCTCGACATCACGTCCGAGTCCTCTTATTCAGAACTGATCGAGGATGTGGAATGGGGCTACAACCGCGACCATGAGCAGCTCCCCCAGGTTAACCTCTGCATGATGGTCGGCGAAACCAGCAGGCTGCCCGTCCACCAGACGGTATATGCAGGGAGCCATAAGGATGTGCGCACACTGGTCACTTCCCTGTCTCGCTTTGAGGCTGCCACCGGGAAACGGCCTGTAACCATTGTCATGGACAAAGGGTTTTTCAGTGCGAAAAATATTAATTTCCTGCTTGGGGGCAGTGACGGGGAGGCACATAACTTCCTGATCTCCATGCCGTTCACATGCGCCTTTGCAAAAAAACAGGTGGAAAGTGAACGGAAAGATATCGACTGCGTGGAAAATACCATTGTTGTTAACGGTTACCCCATGCGGGCAGTCACCAAACTGCGGGCATGGAACAAAGACCATAAAGTGTACACCCATATCTACTACAGCGCAAAGAAGGCTTCCGGGATACGGGAAGACCTGTATGCAAAAGTTGCATTACTGAAGCAGAGGGCAGACGCAGAGCCTGAAAAATGCCTGGATGACGGTGAGTGCCGGAAATACCTCATCATCCGAAAATCAGAAAAACAGGCCTCCGGCTATACCGTCAGCATCCGTAATGATGTATTGGAAAAGGCCCTGTACACTGCGGGATGGGTAGTCCTGATCAGCAATGATATCCCGGATGCCCTGCAGGCCATGTGCGTGTACCGTGACAAGGACGTTGTGGAAAAAAGCTTCCTGCGCCTCAAGAACAGCATTGACCTTGGGCGGCTGCGTGTCCACAGTGATAATGCGATGCAGGGGAAACTGTTTGTCGGGTTCCTTGCATCCATCCTCATGGCAGAGATCAACAAAACGATGGACAGGCATGGCCTTTATAAAAACTATACAATGAAGGAGCTGCTGAACCTGTTGGCAAAGCTTCGCGTTCAGGATATCAATGGCAGACGTATACTGTATCCGGTATCAAAAGAACAGCGGATAGTTTATGAGGCATTTGATGTTGAACCGCCAACCGAGTAAGGCTGTTGTTATAATTTTACCGGGATTTTAGGATATAATTAACTGCATATACTCAAATTCACTATTAATAATATTCGAATCATACACATTATACGGAGGGGTCTTTTCCTTTATAAACGATATTATTACTTTATTTTCACTATTTAATCTTTCAAATATTACACACTTTTCAATTTTTTTGTTGATATTACTTTCAGATAAAAGAAATTCCGCCAAAGTTCTTTCTAACAAATTTTCGTCAATACATTTTCTTTTAATCCTTGCATAAACACATATCCCCATTATTCTTCCCCTTTATGGATATATAGAGATTACTTTCCCATCTTGAACTACTAAAACTTACTCCAATTTATTAATGGGATATTTATTGATTCTCTATTAATAAATACTTTCAAAGGAATATATTCTTCCAAACTAATAAAAATATTTTCCATTATTCTCCTTTTCACCAAGCGTTAAACAGCGCACACTTTATTATTGGTAATAGCCCTGCTTGTCTTGGCGGAGCAAAAAATCTATTCATTATCATAATAAAAAATTTCCGGCAAAACTCTAATTATAAGTTCATTGCTATTTAGTACTAAATACTGAGCCAGTGTATCAATACATATATATTTTTCATAAGAAATGACCTTCTCTATCTTACTAATATCATTTGGATGAACCATTTTACAAGATTCTTTCTTTCCGAAGCGTATCGTTCCATATTTATTTAAATATAGTTCTCTCAATGTATCTGGCACATAGTCAGAGCAATACCGAACTCCTCTTTCCAACTCAGGAATGACCTCTTTACTTAATACTTTCGGTGTATCATAGAAAAAATACACCAATTCCGGATTTCCATCTTCTTGTGCTTTCTTAGAATCAAGTGTCATAGCCTCAAAGGAAATATATTGATATGGCGCAAAGCTTGGATTTGATGCTACAAGTTGAGCTTGGCAAAAATCAAATGTCAAATCAATTATTAATGCCTCATTATTGTTTTTGGTCACCTCCATCAGGTCTTGTTTTTTCATATGATTTAACATATTGGTCTGTGCCCACCCGTATACTGTGTTCTTAATTTGCTCATAATTGTAATCACTCATATTTACTTTGCTCCTTCTATAAAATAGCTACAAGTTATATGTCATTATACGGATTTTTTCTAAGAATTTCTTCTATTTCTTCATCTTTTCTTTTTTCAAAATCTTTTCCAAATAAAGAAAAAATCTCTTTCTCTTTTGTAAAAAAGGCTCGGCGAAAATCCTTTCCCTTTTCTCTATTACATATTGCATAGTTCAATATAATATTAAAAGAGAAAATCTGCACCGCGTTCCATAAAACTTCTCTTTTTTCCTCTGTTACGATATCGCTCCTTATTTTCCCTTTCTCAGTAAAAAGAATATGATATTTACTGTTTTGATTAAATATATAGGTTCCTTCTACACTACTATCTGTTCCTTCGGTAAAGAATAAATTGCCGCAAGTAGCATCTCCTAGTCTCGTTTGAATTTCATTATATACATAATTTCTTAATTCTTCTGTTGATAACATCTTACACCCTCTCCTTACTTAGAAAATCCCTCTCTAATCAACAACATTGCCAACTGGTACGGGGCGAACTGAATACTCTGGAATATAATGCTACTTGCCCTTCTCGTACTATGTGATCTCTGTGAATAATATAAAACTTTGTCATGATGCGGATTATACAGAATCGTGTCTAATGACTTTGCCTATTGTTTTTGCATATGTATCAACCGTTAATATCATTGAAAATTAACAACTATCCTTAATAGAGTATATAAATTTTGCCTCACCTTCTTCTCCAATAGATATCGGCTCGTTTCCAAAGAAATCCAGCATATCCAAATCATCAAATTTAATAAACATTACCCTGTCCTCCTACTTCGGCATTACTGTGATTACCTTACCAATATCATTTTACTATAACAGTAACATCCATTCCATATCTCTCCCTGCTATATACGAATTTTAGATGCACCGAAGAATGATTAACCGGGACTCCACCGCCGGAAGCAAATGGAAAAGCGCAGGTTTTATCCCGCGCTTTTTGCTTATCTTTCATTTTTTTAATAATCCAATCGTCCAGACAGCATAACGAGTCAATTTAATGTTACAGATAAATTTTTTCCAAGAGATTCAGCCACTTTCGCAAGGAAATCCAAACTGAGGTTATAATTCCCGCTTTCAAGCCGTGAAATATTACTCTTTTGTGTCCCTACTCTCTTCGCAAGTTCCGATTGCGTCATATTTTGCTCTTTCCTCGCCCTTATAATCTGTTCAATTGCTTCATATCTGGCTCCCTCTTTTGTCAAAATGTTATCATATAAGATAATTTTTATCAATCAAGCAACAATTTATCCCGCACTTTCCACATAATACTGTGCCTGAGCGTGCCACAGCTCATAATACTTTCCGTTTACATCAGACACAAGCTGCTCATGGCTCCCCCGCTGAATGATCTCCCCATGGTCAAACACCGCAATCTCGTCACAGAAGCGGCAGGAGGAAAGACGGTGACTGATATAGATGGCCGTTTTATCCTCCACAATCTCATTGAATTTCGAGTAAATTTCATACTCCGCCACCGGGTCAAGGGCCGCCGTGGGCTCATCCAGAATGATAAAGGGCGCGTCCTTGTAAAGAGCCCTTGCAAGGGCGATCTTCTGGGCTTCGCCGCCGGAAATCTCCACCCCGTCTCCCTCATAATCCTTATAAAGATACGTGTCAAGCCCAGAGGGCAGCTTGTCAGTGCTCACCGCAAAACCCGCTTTTTCAAGGCAGCTCCCAGCCTTTTCCCTGTCATAGTCCACCCCCGCCGCCACATTCTGCCCAAGGCAGAAGGAAAAGAGCTTAAAGTCCTGAAAAACCACGGAAAAAATCCCCATGTATTCCTTATAATCGTACTTTTTGATATTGATTCCGTTGAGCAAGATCTCCCCCTCGTCAGGGTCGTATAAGCGGCAGAGCAGCTTGATCAGGGTGGTCTTGCCGCTGCCGTTTGGCCCCACCACCGCAAGGCGCTCTCCCACATGAAACCTGATATTCACGTGGCGCAGGGCGTATTCCTCGCTGCCGGGATAGCGGAAGGACACATCCCGGAACCGGATCTCATACTCATTGTCTCCGCCCTCGCAAAAGGCCCGTTTTTCCACCGGAAGCTTTCCTCTGGCCAGCACATCTTCTATATTAAGATACTCCAAAGTGGAAAGCTGCCTGTTTCCGGAAACGGAATACTCCTCCAGGGCAGTGAAGAGATCGGCCAGGGACTTGGAAAACCTGTAAATAATCCCTGCATACTTTACCACCGCTCCCATGCTCAGCAATCCTTTTGCAGCCTGGATTACCACAAACAGGTAAGAGAGGGTCTGCAAAAAGCCTGCCACGAAATGATTCCAGAAACCTGCCTGCATATTGTTGGAGACAATTTTTCGCATCCACGCCCTTTTTATCAAAAGATCGCCCTCTAATTTCTTCTCAATCAGCGCCTTTGTGCCGTAAATTCGGACATCCTTTCCCGCGTGGTAATCCTGGCCTCTCCACAGATAATAGCTGAAATAGCTCTTGTCCAGGGAGGGGTCGTCCAGCAATTGAAACAATTCCCTATTCTTTTTTGCCTGAAATCCCACATGAAACGCTACCGCAAGGCCAAACAGGACAAAAAACACTACGGCGAAAACGTTCGTGAAGACATGATATTTCCAGAACAGAGGCAGGATCAGTGCCACCGACAGGAAGGTAGAGATCAGATTATCCAAAAGCCAGGGAAGCTGCCACGCCAGGGAGTAAAACCCGGCTCCCCAGTCGTTGTCGTGCTGAATTCTTGCCCTCAGTTCATTGACCTGGGGACTGTCAAGCAACGGATAGTCCATGGAGATGGTTTTCATGCTCATCATAGTCTCATACCGCTTTCCGCACCTGCCTGTGTGAACCGTTTTCAGCTTCTTGAAATAATCCCTCAGCACGGTGAGCACAAAGATTCCCAAAACCGCGCTCAGGGAAACGGCTAAAAGCCTTTCTATCCTTTCCCCCTCCTTAAGGCCGTCCAACACATAGCCCGAAAGAATAATGGCGATAAAGGGCAGCGCCGCCTCGATCACAGATGCTGCCAGGCTGTGAATCAAAAGCCATCTGTCCATTTCCCAGATCAGCCTGATAGAACTGCCGATACTCTTCCATTTATGATTCTGCATCTTCCATCTCCTCCTTCCCGTCCCGATAATATTTGCTCTGCAAAAGGAACATTTCCCGATAGGCTCCGTCCTTTTTCATCAGCTCCTCATGGGTGCCCTCCTCTGCGATTCTTCCGCCGTTTAAAAAGCAGATCCGGTCGCAAAACCGGGTGGAGGCCAGCCGGTGGGAAATGTAAATTGCGGTTTTGTCCGATGCCATCTCCTGAAACTGCTCATAGGTGCGGCTCTCCGCGATCGGATCCAGGGCCGCCGTAGGCTCGTCCAGAATCAGAATCGGCGCGTCCTTGTAAAGCGCCCTTGCCATCAGCAGCTTTTGCTGTTCGCCCCCTGATAAAACGATCCCCTCTTCGATCTCCCTTGTCATGGGCGTGTCCATCCCGGCCTCGCAGGAGGATATTTTTTCCCAAAGGCCTACTTTCCTTAAGCAGTTTTCGGCTCTGGCCCTGTCCGTCTTTTCCTGCTCCCGCATGGAAACACTCTCCAAAACGCTGAAAGGCGGAATATAAATATCCTGAAAAACAGCGGAAAACAATCGGAGCAGATCCTTTTTCCGAAAATTGCCAATGTCCTCCCCGCCGATTAGTATCTGTCCCGAGTCAGGCCGATAGAAGCCGCACAGGAGCTTGATCATGGTGGTCTTGCCCGCGCCGTTCACGCCCACCAGCGCAATCTTTTCCCCCGGACTGATCTTCATGGAAAAATGCTCCAGCACCTTCCCGGCGTCCGCCTGATAGGAAAAGCACACGTCCTGAAATTCGATGGAATATTCTTTAAGCTCTGAGAGTTCTCTGGGATTTTCCGGCTCCGGCTCGTCGGTCTGATCCAGGA
>Ga0224748_10145_pt1 | contig 17898 bp, 20 predicted proteins | sample LIM_F_Water_Neg_FD_182074 | JGI IMG/M metagenome (GOLD analysis project Ga0224748, IMG submission 182074) | Enriched cells from gastrointestinal tract of the lab mouse from Pacific Northwest National Laboratory (PNNL), Richland, Washington... | ecosystem: Host-associated > Mammals > Digestive...
CTAAACAGTTTTGCTTATGGGATTTGGCTCTGATTATCTGCATTGTTTCGATTATCCAGATGCCTTGGGCTATCTGATTTTTTGTTGCCATTGTGTTGCCACAGTTTGCTTTTCACATGGAAAAAGCGATTGTCTGCTTTGTTTGATTATTTTGCTTGCGGAATTAAGGAGAGATTAATTGTTCTTTTGTTACTATTATCGTAATACTCATAATAAGAGAATGATCCACCACCCTGCCATTTTATATCCTTTGATATTCCGCTCTGTTCACCAGCTATTACACGTTCAAGCCTGCTTAATGCGTAATGGATGCTTTCTGTGCTAACATCAATTCCAATGTAAGCACGATTCATTTTATGAGCAACCGCAGCGGTAGTCCCGGACCCCAAAAATACATCGAGGACCAAATCCCCTTCATTGGAGGCTATTTCAAAGATTCGACGTATCAGGCTCTCTGGCTTTGGCGTATCAAAAACAGGAAACAGCGCCAATAATTGCTTTTTCGCATTATTTGTCGTGCCGACAGATGATGACAGCCAAAGTGTTTCCGGTGTGAGACCGAGTTTGGCATCACATAAGAACTTCTTTTTTCGTGGAGTGCTGTTCTGATCAGACCCAAACCAAATATTGTGGGCTTCGATTTCTTTTTTCATCCTATTCTCATTATAAATCCAACACCGACCCATTGGTGGATTGAATACCTTACCTCCTGGGGCAGTAATAGAATAGAACTGACTGCTTACAGCATGACCTGCTTGTACATTCAAGGATACTGACTGCCAAGGACCTCTTGGGTCATTATCAGGATTCTTATACCTTGCAAGGACGGCATCATCAACACAAAGAAGATTGCGTGCCCTCTTAAACTCAATGGGGTCTTTAGCATAGACGAGGATATATTCATGATTATTTGAAAATGCACGCCGGTTCTCTCTGGTTGTTCTTTGCTGCCAAATGATAGTCGTAACAAAACTGTTTCTTCCCATAATCTCATCACAAAGAACTTTGAGATAATGGACTTCGTTATCATCAATTGAAATCCATAGGCTGCCATCTTTTGCTAACAAACGGAAAAGACGACTAATAATTGCTCTCATGTTATCAAGCCATTGTTCATGACTGAATACATCAGAGTAATGTGTATACTCTTCTCCGTTATTGTATGGAGGGTCTATATAGATGCATTTCACTTTATCGGTGAACTCATCCATTAAACAGTCGCAGACAGCACAGTTATCACCCTTGATTATCATATTATCAAAGCCGTTCCCATGACCACTTATACGAAACAACCCTTGAACCGGTTCCATCTTTTTCACCTCTTTATGCGTTGACATACAATTAGTAATTCGGCTTCTTGTTCTGCTTCATAATTCTTTTCGACTGCATTCAACTTACTATGCATAAAATGCCCGGGTGAAACAATCGTAACATCTTCATAGTGATACCTGGCTTTGTTTAGCAATTGCTCTATTGTTTGCAGCCGGGGAGTTGCTAAACTGCTTTCGGAAAAGGGAGAGTAAGAAAGGACAAATGGGACTTTTAGCTCTGCAACTCCTGCAAATAAATCATTAAACGCCTTTTCGGCTTTTGAACGAATACAGAATGGAGATTGATGTCTTCCCTCCCGGTATATCGCTCTGCTCAACTGAGTGCTGCCAACAAACGTAGGCGTTATTGTGGGCACATCCCTTAAACATATGGTTTCCAGCACATGGTAGTATCTGCTGTAGTGATATCGAGTATACGGCGGATCAGCATACACTACTGAAACATCACTTTGCTGTAATTGCTTTAATGCATCATGGAAATCAAGACATAACGCCTCGTGCGAAGAAAACGGGGACGGGTCCAGTGCAGAATAGGCATCTATCCATTCCTCAAGAGAAGCCCAAAATGACACTGCTCGATCATCAAGGATTTTTTTTAGTAGCTTCCGTTTTGGTCTTCCTTCTTTGTCCAGCACCTTTAATGGCTGAGCAAATTGCTTCCCGACAGTGTTAACTATTTCGCTGGTCGCACTTAGTAATGCTGCCAACAATGAATTGCGCATAGAATCATTGACCTCTTTGCTATGGATATAATCCAGTGCAGCATCAATACATATTGCTTGCTCAATAGAAAAATAGAGCCCTCCGAAATATCGAGTGACCATCGTATCAACCGAATCGCTAAGGCCCATCTTACTGAGCGATTGTAGTGAGTCTTGGATTGCACAGAAAAGTTCTTGGCTCTTAGGCAGGAATCCTTTTTCCGAGATAATAACGGAGCCATTTGCAATTAGATTATATAGAGATTCTACAGCGCCTTGTTTAGCACTTGCGGTAGCGGTACTTTCATAGGATAAAAGTGGTTCAAATGCAGTTACAAGAGCAGTATACTTCTCTGATGCTTTGACATTTGCAATAAATTCAGAGCCGCTGAACGGAAAGCTAACTGGATTAAGAACAGCAGAACAAAGCACACGAGAATACTCTTGAATATCAACCGCAGTTACTGGCCGAGTATGAGCAAAGTATCGAGAGACTGTACCAGAACCGGAGAACAAATCGCATATCCGTCCATTCCCCGGACTAACAGAGTCTACTGCGCCTCCAATTGTATCTAAAATTCGAAGCTTACTACCCAAATAGTGAATGGGGCGCAATTCATGGGTATTAGTATTGTGTTCCATCCTTAATCCACCTGACTGAGATATCGTAGAATGGGTAGAGAAGGAACAAGACGCTGTAATTCTTCAGCATCTGTTTGGTATCGCACCAGCCGATCATGACGTTGCCGCTCGCCATCTAGTTTTGCTTGAAGCACAGAGTGTTCTGCATTTGCCGGGAATATCAATGAATAGAGAAATGTCCTTGATGACAGCTTAACAAAAACACCTAACACACGTCCATTGTCAGGATAAGCGGTACCTCGTTCAACGGATAGCTCAATACGATAATTATGACTTGCTACTGAAACTGGCGGCCTGTGCCGGATTTCGCCCATACTGCCGTCATATTTAACATCACGAAGAATCAGAGCCATTTGTCCAGTAACTCCCGGGGTTGATTCGAAATAGGTTCGGAATGTATTGGCATCAAAGTTAGCCTGATTCCAACGTCTTTCTCCGCGAGGAATCTCGCAAATCAAAACTGCAGAAGTAGCGTCGTATTCCCATGACCCCAGTTCATCGTCAACATAGATTGCTGTCTCAGGAGTTTCTCCACCCTCAGGCGTGACCGCTGGAGCGGGGTATTCTTCTGTTGGAGCTGTTGTTGTCTGCGGCCGTACAACCAATCGTGTATGTCGAGGATGAACAGCCCTCATACGATGAGTATTTTCCTCCGCTCTCTGCACAACTGCTTCATCATCTAAAGGAAGAAGGAACGTATCGACACTTTCAAGCCAAGAATTCCAGTATTCCACAATGGACCTAAGTTCATCGGGAGTAACTGTTTTTGCTTCAAACGCTTCCCGGTTCCTTTGCATTCCTTTCTGAGTAAGATTACCAGATCCTGTTATGACATAACCGAGGTCGCCGCAATCAAACCAGCAAAATTTCGGATGAAAGGTTGATCCTGTTGTATTGTGAAGAAACGCCTTGACCTCTAGGTTGGGATGAATTGTCATATAATGATTGAGTGCCGCCAAAGAGCGTGTGTTCGTAATCTCATCCATTCCAATAATTAGAAGAAAACGTCCACGCTCCAGAAAATTAGAGAAAAACGGGTCACCAATCAACAAATTTATTCCATCAGCAGATACAAAAGCATAAGCACCTGCCCCCGAAAGAGCGGATGGGCAACATTCTAGTATGGCATCGAGCAGCAACTTAGAATCTGCATACAACGGATCTTGAATATAAAACATAGTAATACCTCTATTCTATGCAGCAATAGACTAAACTTTATCGTTATTCTTTGGAAGTTTATCTTTTGTTGGCTTTTTTGCGTTCTCTGGAATAACCCATATTCTGCTCAACCGTACTGCACCATCAATTCGGTTGTTCTTGCATAATATTTGCACTTGACGTGGCGTGACACCCCATTTGATAGCCGTTTCTTGTACTGTAATAAATCCGTTCATTACATGGCCTCCAGATGGTTCATATTACTCAAAACAATTATATTCGTTTAAGCGAAATTAGTCAATACTCAACTTGAAAAAAGATTCCCAGCCGCAAAGATTTTTCTGCGGTCGGGACTCTCAATTTTACACAAATATCAATTTCGTATTCATAACCTCTCTTGCTCTATTGGAAATATTGTTCATTTGACACGCCCACTCTAATTGATTCTTGGCTTTGAACGTCTCGGACTCCCCATTTTGTGTCATCTGTTCCACCAGCTGAAGATACATCGCCTGCGCCTGCCGGTCGATGTCGGCAAGGTAGCTATTCAGTTTGCCGGATGTTATCAAAGAGAGGTACAAACCCTTTTTGTACTCTCGAATATAGCGCATATGTCGCTGCCCACACACATCTTTGTCTTGTAGATTTTTTCACTCATTAACCCCTATGGCCCTGGCAGCTGAAATACATCGTCAAATTTGAGTTCAATTAATGCTGAAATTTATTGCCGATTATGAAAAGGAACACGGAAAATCAATATGGACGATATAAATGATGATAAAATAGAGGATAGCGGCGTTGACACCGCTATCCTCTAAAGTTATCGCCCTGTCTGTATTCCCTGCTTCTTCGCCCACGCGCTGGCCTTGCTCCGCCGTTCCTCACTGTATGGAGCGGTCAGCCGGAAACTCAACCGTCCTTTCTCAATCTCGAAAGTCAGCCCGCCCTGCCCATCATCATCGGTCTGCCTACACAGGTCGGGGTACTGCTGGGCGTATGCTCCCAACCGTTTCTTCAAGTCAGTGTTATGGGTCTGCACCTCGATAATGCTGCTCTGCTCATCAAAAAAGATACCTGTTGTCTTTTGCCGCTTGGTAAGTCCTGTTCGCATGAAACCTCCTGATTTTTGAAATATTTCTCCACCTCTTGAGCGGGAAAATTGCCCTGATTTTTTGATAGGAAGCGTTCCAATGAAGCCAGCGTTCATTTGAAACACTCCCATCAGATTTTTTCAAAATTTCCCGGCTCTTGACTAATTACCGTTCCACAACACTTTCCCGCTGCCGCTGCATCTTGGGTGGTTGGGCTTGTTCAGCATGGAGAACATTGGAAATAAACGACATCACCCGTTCAGGCGCTTTCCTGATAGCAACGAGGAAGTCCTTCGCCTGTTCCTTCAATTCCTCATACCGCTGTTTCCATATCTGCGCATCACGCCGGGCGGATTTCAGATCGCGCTGCAAATCTTTGATGGTAGTATCCGCAGCTACTCCCTTTTTGGCAAGCTGTTTCAAATCCTTAGCCTCTTGCTGGGAAAACTCTACCTTGGGTAATCGTTTCCTTGACAGTGCCAACCAGGGACTTGTCCTTGCACCGCTTGGACCATAGGATTTGCTTCTCCACCACGGGAATGTAGACAACGTGGAGATGGTAGTGGTACACATCCCTCCCCAGCGCCTCCGACATAGCCCGATTGCGTTCATCGGCGTGCATGACGGCGGACAAAATAAACTGTTCACCGCCCACGATTTCTATTGCGCTTCTGTAAGCATCGGTGTAAAATTGTCTTGCAAAGTCATAGCCGCCGTGATTATCGAAGTAAGCTGAGTTCACATCAAAGATTAGTTCGCCATATAGGTAGGCATCCTCTTTTAGCCCTCTGGTGGAGATCACCTTGTCCGCCTCCATCTGAGCGAACATCTCAGCATAACTGCCTGACGGTTTCTTAAAGTGGATATTCAGCGCAGTCCTTTCCGGCACAATATCTGGATTGGTATAGGCGGCTTTTTCTCTCTCGTTATGCCGCTGTGTATTGCCAATTTGTGTTCTCGTCAGATTTGCATTTCTGACGCTGGTACGGTCAATCCCGTCGTTTCTTGCCATTGTACTCCTTTCCAGAATTTGCAGTTTGGATACCCTTTGGGGGACGGGGGACACTTCCTGCGGGAAGTGTAATAACCCACTATGACACTTTCATCCCTGCGGGCTGCAAAGTGTCGTGGGCTCTCCGAGGGGGTATGGGGGCTTTGCCCCCGGCAACTGCGGTTGCCTCCCCCAGCAGGGCCGCCCTTTGAAAAGGGCACCCTGCACCCCGCCTAAACTTTGCCTGTGACGGTCGTGACGATGGTGACGGTCTTTTGACCGCCGCCCTAATCATCGTCACGACCGTCACCACCGTCACGCCTGGGGTGGCATCAGCGCCAACGTGATCTTCCTCCCGGCGTGACTGCGGCTGTTTTCGTACCGAATGCCATACTCATTCAACAGCCGCCCAGCGTTCACATTCAGGCGCATGGTGAGCGTATTGGGCTTCAAATCCACGTCCAGCGCAGTCACCAACTCTGTGGCGGTGCCGCTCCAGGTGGGCTTGTCCGTTGTTACAAGAGCGGCTATGGCCTCCAACACCGGGTCGGGCGGTTCTACCCACAGCTCCGTTTCCGTCCGCTCCAGTTCCCACACAAGCCGCTCTCTGTCCTTGGTGAGATATAACCGTTGCTCCTGCTGGTCCCGGCCAGCCACATCCAGAATGGCGCTGCCGTCTGTCCGCTTTTCCTTTTGAAGAAGAAAGGCCCCGTCCGCCGCTCCCAGCAGACCGTTGGTGCCGGAGATCATATCAAACTTATCATCGGCCTGTTGCTTTCGGGTGTGATGTACCAGCAGAAGGCAGATGCCACAATCATCGGCAAGACGTTTCAGCTTGCCCACTACCTCATAATCGTTGGCATAGCTGTACTTGTCCCCGCCAGCCTCCCGGACTTTTTGGAGGGTATCAATGATAATCAGCTTCGTGTCCGAATGTTCCCGGACGAATTTCTTTAGCTGTTCCTCCAGACCAACGCCAAGCTGTTTGGCGTAAATCGCAAAGCGGAGATTGTCGGTGCCGTCCATGCCGAACATTCGATACAGCCGCCCCTGCAAGCGGCGGTGGTCATCCTCCAGGGCCAGATAAAGAACGGTTCCTTTATGTACTGTGCAGCCCCACAGGGGAAGGCCGGTGCTGACATGGTAGGCAAGCTGTGCCATAAGGAACGACTTGCCTACCTTGGGCGCTCCTGCAAAGAGGTAAGTGCCGGAGTAGAGCAGGCCGTCAATGACCGGCGGACGGCTCTGGTAGACGGTTTCGTACAGCTCGCTCATGGATACAGTATGCAGGTATGCCGGGTCGCTCATCCGCTGCATCAGCCGCAGTTTTTCTTCCAAAGTTTGCTCAAGGGGATTGTTTTCAGTCAAATCTTCTGCTATACTCAGGCCAGTGGTTTTCTGAACCGGCTGTTCCCCGCCTGCGCCAACAGGCGGAATCGGAACAGCCGCTTTCGTTTTCAGTTCATCCAATCTCTCAGTCCTCCTTCATGCCATCCATAATGGCAGCGATCATGTTGATGGTATCCAGCAATTCGCCACTGACGTTGTTCCCGTCCTCAAGGTGCCGCAGCTCATCCAGAACGGCGGCGAGCTGATCGCGAAGGGCCTTGTAGACCCTGGGATTCCCCTGCACCACCACATCCCGGTTCAGCAGCCGCCGGATGATGTAGTCCTGTTTGGTGAGGCCGGTGAGCCGGACGGCGGTTTCGATTTGTGCATCCTCTTCCGGCGATACCCGGAATGCCACAGTCTTGTTCCGCCAGCGGTTGTGGCTGTCCAAATTCTTTGCTGACATAATCAAACACCCCTTTCCATGTTCAATTTATCCGCCATTTCCGCCTGTTTGGACGGGAACAAGTGCGCATAGTTGTAAGTAATGTCAATGCTCTCGTGGCCTACCCGGTCTGCGATTGCCGTTGCAGAGAAACCCATATCAATCAGAAGCGAAACTGCGCTGTGGCGAATGTCGTGAATCCTGATGCGCTTCACCCCGGCCTCTTTCGCGCCTCTGTCCATCTCCCGATGCAGATAGCTTTTGGTGACAGTGAACATCCTATCGTTTTCACCGACATCATAGAGCATTTTGAGATAATCCTGAATTTCGTCTGCCAGGAATTGGGGCATTGTAATGACTCGGTTGCTTTTCTCGGTTTTCGGCGTGGTAATCAGGTCTTGACCGTTCAACCGCTGATAGGACTTATTGATAGAAACGGTGCATTTCTCGAAATCGAAGTCTGCCGGAGTGAGGGCCAGCAGTTCCCCCTCCCGGATACCGCACCAGTAAAGCATTTCAAAAGCGTAGTAGGAGAGGGGCTTGTCCATCATGGCCTCGGCAAATTTCAGATATTCAGCTTTCGTCCAAAACAGCATCTCCCGGTTTTTCTTCTTACCCATGCTCCCGGCCTTTTTGCAGGGATTTTCCCGGAGATTGTAGTAACGGACGGCGTGATTGAAGATGGCGCTCAACTGATTATGAACAGTTTTCAGATAGACGGGGGAGTACGGCTTGCCTTTCTTGTCCTTGAAGTTCAGCATCTTGTTTTGCCAGGTGATAATCTGCTGAGCGGTGATATTGCACATCTTCAGCTTGCCGAAGTAGGGCAGCAGCTTGGAGCGAATGATATGCTCTTTGGTGGCCCAGGTGTTTTCTTTGAGGCGGGTCCGCATATCTGCCGTGTACTGCTCCACGAAGCTGGCAAAGGTCATATCCAGATTGGAAGTGGCCTTGTTCTGCTGCTCCCGTTCCCACGCCTGGGCATCCCGCTTGGTCTTGAATCCCCGCTTCTGTGTCTGCTTCCGTTCCCCATTCCAGTCGGTGTAGCGGTAGATCACCCGCCAGGTACCGGTCTTTTCTTCTTTGTAGACCGCCATTATGTATCTTTCCTTTCCGCCCCGCCGTAGCAGAGCTTTTCCATGAAGTACCGCCGGTTGACCCGGCCTGAGATCGTCAGGTATCCCTTTTCTCTCAGTTCGGCATTGAGTTTCTGGACGATTTTGTAGGCATAGGACTTGGAAATCCCCAGTTCTTTTGCGACATCGTCCACCCGCATGAAGCTGTTTTCGTTCAAATAGTGTACCTCCTGTTTTAGATTTATTAAGCGGAATTGCTTAGTTCTCTTGCATTATACTAAACAACTCTGTTAATGTCAAGCGATTTCCAGAAAATATTAAGCAAAATTATTTAGGTTTCTCTTGACTATCTTAAACATATCTGCTATATTGATTGCAACGACAGTCGAAATGGAGTTGGCAGCTATGGCAATCGGTGAGAGAATCCACTTTTTTCGCATAATGCGGGGCATGACACAGAAATATCTCGGTATGCTGCTAGGCTTCCCGGAGAAATCCGCTGATGTCCGGCTGGCACAGTACGAAACTGGGGCCAGAACACCAAAGGCTGATCTGACTGCTTCATTGGCTAATGTGTTGGGTGTGTCCCCACTGGCGTTGTCTGTGCCGGATATTGATTCTTACCTTGGTCTGATGCACACCCTGTTCACGCTGGAGGACAGGTACGGCCTCACCATTGATGAGCTGGACGGGGAGGTCTGCCTGCGGGTCAACGTGCGCCACAGCAAAGACGCTGCCCGCCTGCATGAAATGCTCTGCTCCTGGCGGCAGGCCGCTGCGATGCTCAAAGCTGGGGAGATCAGCCGGGAGGCCTACGACCGCTGGCGCTACCGTTATCCGGAGTTCTCCAACACACCGGGCCGGGTCAAGCCAATCTCCCAGGGCTTGAGTGATATGCTGGTGGATGCCCTCAAAGAGCAAACCGAAGAATAAAAACAAAAAGAGCTAACTGGCCCAATCAAAACCAGTTAGCTCTTTCCCTATGAATAATGAAAAATGTTGCCAAATCGTTGCCACAGAGGGGTCTAAGCCTTGAAAAACCCAGTCATATCAAGGCTTTTCCGTCCTCTGAAATCACTCCCACTCGTTGCTGGGTATCATATTCTAACGGATTTTGCTTTAGAAATATGATACCCTGTTCTTTTGATTATTTGATATATCCATATTATCCAGCCTATACGATGGGCTGTTATCAAACTGTTATCAGATGTGATAACAGAACTAATACAACTACCTGCACGCCCTCCTTTATGCCCCCATATTAATTTAAATGTAGCCCATCTCCTGGCAATAATCCGCTAGAACTTTTTTAAACTCTTTCAGTTTTGTCCCATATCCCCGATGCTCAGTGATTAAGCTGCTAACGCTCATCTCATTACAAATAAGCAATTCATTCGTGGAAAGTTTAAAAGAATGGATCATCTGTTCTGTGATGAAATCTTTAGGCTCATCATACCCCTCATATTCACCTTTACAGAAACTGATCAGGACCTGCCCATACCATTTGCGAATAAGCGGGACTATCCCTTTGTGGACATTCCTCCTGAAAAACCGTTACGGTCAAAAAAATAATACCATAATAGTTTCGACGCGTCAACAAAATCAACAAATAAAGTTCGAAAATCTTGTCAACCTTTCTATGCAAATTGGCGGTGGAGATATATAACCCCACCGGGATGTCTTTCTTCTTCTGGTAAGGGCGGGCGGGGGATGTAACAGTCTCCCTGCCGCTCATACCACAGGCCGTTGCTCTCGCATAGATGTACTTTTTCATAAAATTACCGGTATTTTTGGCAATTATCGTGCGCCAAACTTTACTTTTTGCCTTGTAGCCCGTTTGTGTTCCTTTTTAGCCTGTTCCTGCTGGTAGGCGGCCTCCAATATCTTGTCCGTCTGTTCCGGGCCAATGGCTTTCCTGACCCGCTCATAGTCCCTGACTTGCCCTTTTAGGCTGTCCCTCTCAGCGCATACCTCGTAAATTCTGGTTGAAAGGGAGTTGTTCTTGCTGACCTCTCGATCATAGGCGCTCTGCAACCGCTCAAATTTGCTCTTGAGGTCGAAATAGGCCCGGTAAACTGAGCGCAGCACCTTGACGATCTTCTCCCAAAGGGGTTTGGCTTTCTTTTCCCGGTAGGACTTGGCGCTTTCCAGCGGCCCCGCCTCCGGCAAAGTCCGTTCCGGGTCGTCGGAGAAGTCCGCCGCCAGCTTCTCCATGCCTTTCAGCAGGGGGGCTACATCGTTCAGCTTGGCTCTGGCCTGGGCCGCTTTCTTCTCGGCGGCTTCTGCCGCCTTGTTCTTTTGGTCAGCCTCAGCTTGGGCAAGTGCCGCTGCCTCTTGAAGTTGAGCAAGCCGCTCTTGTTCACGCTCCACCTTAAACTGTGTGACTGTCAAATGTTCCTCGGAGCTGCCCCGTTCCCCACGTTCCAGGTCGTCATACCCGGCATTCCGCATAGCCTGGAAGAAGTCGTCCTGCAAAACGCTATACGACTTTCTGAGAACGGGTTTGCCCTTGGAAGTCAAGAGCGGTTCTCCGGTCACATCGTCTACAATGGGATTTGAAGCCCACTTCTTACTCATGCTCACCTGCATGATAGTTTCCTTGACCTTGCCAACCAGGGACTTGTCCTTGCACCGTTTTGTCCAGCGGATTTCCTTCTGCACCACCGGGACATAGACCACATGGAGATGGTAGTGGTACACATCCTCCCCCAGTGCCTCGGACATGGCCCGATTGCGCTCATCGGCGTGCATGACCGCCGACAAAATATATTGCTCTCCGCCTACAATTTCTATTGCGGATTTGTAAGCGTCGGTGTAGAATTGTTTTGCGAAATCATAGCCGCCATGATTGTAGAAGTAGGCGGAGTTAACATCAAAGACCAGCTCCCCATATCGAAAGGCATCCGCCTTAATGCCACGGGTGGAAATCACGCCGTCGGCCTCCATCTGTCCGAACATTTCCTGATACCCGGCAGAGGGAGTTTTGAAGTGGACATTGAGCGGCGTCCGCTCCGGCACAATGTCCTGGTTGACATAGGAATCCTTTTCACGCTCGTTGTGCTGTTGGGTGTTGCCGATTTTTGTGACTGTCAGCCTCATATTCCTTGCGTTAGTACGGTCAATACCGTCGCCTCTTGCCATAGGCATATTCCTCCTGATTGTAGATTGATATGGTACGGGGCATCGTTGGGGAGGCACTTCTGCGGAAGTGTAATAACCCACTATGACACTTTCGCCCCGTTGGTGCGAAAGTGCCGTGGGCTCTCCCGAGGGGGCTAGGGGGCTTTGCCCCCGGCAACTGCGGTTGCCTCCCCCAGCAGGGCCGCCCTTTGAAAAGGGCGCCCTGCACCCCGCCTAAACTTTGCCCGTGACAACCGTGACGACTGTGACAACCTGAGAGGGACACCCCCCTCTCCGTTTTTAGTCGTCACGGTTGTCACAGTCGTCACGCCTCCTGGGTCGTCAGCGTGAGGGTGATCGTTCGTCCGCTATGCGTCCGGCTGTTCTCATAGCGGATGCCGTACTCGTTCAGTAGCTTACTTGCCCGGACGTTCAGCCGCATCGCCAACGCAATAGCGGTCAGGTCGCAGTTAAGAACGGTTACCAACTCCGTCGCCGTTCCGCTCCACACAGGCCGGTCAGCCGTTACCAGCTCCGACAGCTTCACCAGCAGGGGGTCAGGTGGTTCCTTCCACAGCTCCCGTTCCGCATGGTCGAAGTCCCAGGTGAGTCGTACTTCATCCCGTACCAGGTGTATCCGCTGGTCGGGCTGGTCACGGCCTACTACGTCCAGCGTGGCAGCGCTGTCAGTGCGCTTCTCTTTTTGGAGGATAAACGCCCCATCCGCACAGCCCAACAGACCCGTAGTGCCGGAGATCATCTCGAACTTATCCCCGGAGGGCTGCTTCCTTGTGTGATGGACGACCAGCAGACAAAGCCCCTTCTTGTCGGCAAACTGTTTCAGCCTGCCGACGATTTGATAGTCGTCGGCGTAGCTGTACGCCTCGCCGCCCATCTCTCGGACTTTCTGCAACGTGTCGATGATGATAAGCCGGGTGTCGGGATGCTCCCGCACAAATTTGTCAATCTGTTCATCCAGACCGTTTCCGAGCTGTTTTGCATAGGTGGCAAAGTGGAGCTTGTCCGTTCCCTCCACACCGAACATTCGGAACATCCGCTCTTGCAGCCGCTGGTAATCGTCCTCCAGGGCGAGGTATAAGACTGTCCCGGGCCGGACATCATACTCCCATAGCCTCTGCCCGGTACTGACATGATAGGCAAGCTGGGCCACCAGAAATGACTTTCCTACCTTGGGCGCTCCGGCAAAGAGGTAGGTGCCGGAGCAGAGCAGACCGTCAATGACGGGCGGTCTGCTCTGGTAGACCGTTTCGTAAAGCTCCCGCATGGTGACGGTGGGCAAATTCGCCGGGTCGCTCATGCGCCGCATTTTTCGGAGCATTTCTTCCGTAGTTTCTTCGGAAAATTTGTCGTTGCAATCCTGCGGCTGGTCTGTTATACTCATAGCAGGTGTTTGAGAATTGGGCTGTTCCCCGTCTGCGCCAACAGACGGAACCGGGGCAGTCCTTTTCGTTTCTTGGAAATCCATCAATCTATCAATCCTCCTTCATGCCGCCCATAATGGCGGCGATCATCTGAATGGTGTCCAACAGCTCACCGTCCACGCCAGCCCCGTCCCCGACCCGCCGCAGCTCGCCCAGGACGGCGGCGAGCTGGTCACGCAGGGCTTTGTAGACCCTGGGATTACCCTGCACCACAATGTCCCGGTTCAGCAGCCGCCGGGTAATGTAGTCCTGCTTGGTCAGCCCAGACAGGCGGACGGCAATCTCAAGCTGTTCGTCCTCCTCCGGCGACACCCGGAATGCCACGGTCTTGTTCCGCCAGCGGTTGTGATTGTCCAAATTTTTAGCTGACATTATGTTCCCGTCCTTTCAAAGTCCAGCTTGTCCGCCATCTCCGTCTGCTTGGACGGAAACAGGTGAGCGTAGCGGTAAGTGATTTCGATACTCTCATGGCCTACCCGGTCGGCAATCGCCACAGCGGAGAAGCCCATGTCAATCAGAAGTGAAATGTGCGAATGTCTGAGGTCGTGGATTCTGATACGCTTTACCCCCGCCTCTTTCGCCCCTCTATCCATCTCGTGGTGGAGATAGCTTTTCGTAACGGTGAAAATGCGGTCTTTCTTCTTGACCCCGTAGAGCATCCCCAGGTAGTCTTGCATCTCGTCACAAAGGAAATTGGGCATTTTGATGGTACGATTGCTTTTCTTGGTTTTTGGGGTAGTAATCACGTCCTCGCCGTGAAGCCGCTGATAGGACTTGCTGATCTTCACCGTCCCGGCCTCAAAGTCGAAGTCCGCCGGGGTGAGAGCCAGCAGCTCACCTTCCCGGATACCGCACCAGTAGAGCATCTCAAAAGCGTAGTAGGAGAGAGGCTTGTCCATCATGGCCTCGGCAAACCGCTGATACTCAGCTTTCGTCCAGAACAGCATTTCCTTCCGTTCTTCCGTCCCCATGTTCCCGGCTTTGGCGGCAGGATTGGAGCGCAGTTCATAGAACCGAACAGCGTGGTTGAAAATGGCACTGAGTTGGTTGTGCAGGGTTTTAAGATAGGTCTGGGAGTAGGGCTTGCGCTGTTCGTCCCGATAGGCCAGCAGCTCGTTCTGCCATGCAATCACGTCCTTGGTGGTGATCTCGCTGATTTTCCGCTTGCCGAAGTAGGGCAGAATCTTCTTCTGGATGATGTTCTCTTTGGTCAGCCAGGTGTTCTCTTTCAGCCGGGGCCTCACATCCTTGATGTAAAGTTCAACAAAGGCTTCAAAGGTCATATCCATATCGGCGGAGGTCTGCATCTGGAAGCTGCGCTCCCACTCCTGGGCCTCCCGCTTGGTGGGAAAGCCCCGCTTGCACTTCTGCTTACGCTCCCCCGTCCAGTCCCGATACCACGCCATGACGTACCATGTGCCCCGCTTTTCGTCCTTAAATACCGGCATTTTCGTTTCCTTCCTTTCTGGCTCCGTAGAGCCGCTCGTTGAAATACTGGCGGTTGACCCGCCCCGCAATGGTGATGAAGCCCTTGCCTTTCAGTTCCTCGTTGAGCTGGCGAATGAGCTTGTAGGCGTAGGGCTTCGACACGCCTAGCTCGTCCGCAACCTCATCCACTCGGATAAACTTGTTCTCCATACCGATTCCTCCTCTCTTAAATAATAACGCTATTTGTTTAATGTTGGCTCCATTATACTAACTCTATTCCGTTATGTCAAGGCTTTCCAATCAGAAATTATAAACAAAATTATTTATGTTTCTATTGACAGTTCTAAACATATCTGTTATACTCCAAGTGTCCCCATTACATAGATTGGAGTTGGCAGTTATGGCAATCGGTGAACGTATTCGCTTTTTCCGCAATAAGAAAGGTGTCACGCAGAAGTATCTCGGTCAGGTGGTGGGCTTTCCCGAACGCTCCGCCGATGTGCGTATGGCGCAGTATGAAACCGGGAGCCGCACCCCCAAGGCCGACCTGACCAGGACGCTGGCGGGCTTCTTTGAAGTCTCTACCGATGCCTTGACCGTCCCTGACATAGACAGCGATATTGGCCTCATGCACACCCTCTTTGCCCTGGAGGACATACGGGGCCTTACCATCGGAGAGATTGGCGGCGAAATCTGTTTGAAACTGGACAAGTCCAAAGGCAAGACCTATGTTGATATGCTTGAAATGCTGTCCGCCTGGGCGGAGCAGGCCAAGAAGCTGGAGGCCGGGGAGATCACCAAGGAGGACTACGACCGCTGGCGCTACAACTACCCCAAGTACGACACCACCCGGAAATGGGTCAAAGTCCCCTCCAAGGAATTGAGCGACTTCCTTGTAGAAGCGTTCAAGGACAGGCTGGGAAAGGATTGACAGACAGCAAAAGCCCTTACCGATGTCGCCATCGGTAAGGGCTTTCTAATATGGTTTTTGTCACCCACAAGCCGCAAAGGAACACTTTTCACCTGCAATCCACCGGGGATACAGAATGATACGGCCTATGGGGAGCGTTATCAAATTGTTATCAAAAGAGAGGCATAAAACCGTCTATCCGTTGTGCCGCAAGGGGTTCAAAGTTTCAAAAACTCATTCCCACTCAATCGTCCCCACCGGCTTCGGCGTCAAATCATACAGCACCCGGCACACGCCCGGCACCTCCGCCAGAATCCGGCCCGTAATCGTCTGAAGCACCGCCCAGGGAATCTCCGGCACCGTGGCCGTTATGGCGTCTACGGTGTTGACCGCCCGGATGATCACCGGCCAGTCAAAGGCCCGCTTGCCGTCCCGCACGCCGGTGGACCGGAAATCCGGCACCACGGTGAAGAACTGCCACACCTTCTCCGCCAGACCCGCCTTGCCGAACTCCTCCCGCAAAATCGCGTCGGACTCCCGCAGGGCCGCCAGACGGTCCCGGGTGATGGCCCCCAGGCACCGCACGCCCAGGCCCGGCCCCGGGAAGGGCTGGCGCTCCACCATGGAAACCGGCAGGCTCAGGGCCCGGCCCACAACCCGGACCTCGTCCTTGAACAGCAGCTTCACCGGCTCCACCAGCTCGAAGTCCATATCCTCCGGCAGGCCGCCCACGTTGTGGTGGGCCTTAACCCCGTCGCTCTCCAGAATGTCGGGATAAATGGTCCCCTGGGCCAGGAAGGAGATGCCCTCCAGCTTCCGGGCCTCCTCGTCGAAGACCTTGATGAACTCGCCGCCGATGATCTTCCGCTTCCGCTCCGGCTCGTCCACGCCCGCCAGCAGGTCCAGGAAGCGGTCCGTGGCGTCTACGTAAATCAGGTTGGCGTCCAGCTGGTTTTTGAAAACCTCAATCACCTGCTCGCTCTCGCCCTTGCGCATCAAACCGTGGTTCACATGGACGCAGACCAGCCGCTTTCCGACGGCCTTAATGAGCAGGGCCGCCACCACCGAGGAGTCCACGCCGCCGGAGAGGGCCAGCAGCACCTTTTTATCCCCAACCTGGGCCCGGACCTGGGCCACCTGTTCGGCGATGAACGCCTCCGCCAGCTGGGGGGTGTTGATCCGCTTCATGTCTGCGGGACGGATGTTGGTATTCATAAGCTGTCCTCCATCGTAAAGTTTTCTTTGTTTCTTCCACCTGCTGTTATATCACATTTTTGACCGGAAGGCAACAGAATTCAAAAAGAGCCGGACCCTCCGGTCCAGCTCCCAGGCTGTCAAAAAACGGCCTGTCCAAAGAAAAGCAGGCAGGCCGCAAAATGCAGAATAGATAAATATATGGATAAAGGAGGGAAAAGTGCGGAGCGTTGTCGCTTTGCCTTCCACTTTGCCAGCTTTTTAAGATTCATGGTAACAAACTCAAGCCTCACCCATTTGGAAACCTGGGCCAGGCCTCTGTAAAATGTATAGCGTACACCGTACTTTCCTTTCGCATCCGCAAAAACTCGTTCAATGGTTACTTTGCGTTTAGCATAAAGGTCCTTATATTCGGCGTCATCAGCCAGCTCCTCATAGTCCTTCCAGATATGGCGCAGGACCGCCTTTACGCAGTTTTTAGAGGGATAACCACCGCTTCCAACACGTAACCGTTCTTGTCACAAGCGGTATGGGCCTCATAGGCGAAGCACCGCTTGTGCTCCCCCTTGTGGAACATTCCACACGCCGGATCTGTGGTGGACCCCATATCTGTCTGTGCTCTGCGCAGCGTTCCCCACAAAGAGGTATTCCCGTCCAGATGCTGGAGCAGTACTATCTTAAACAATACCACTGGGTCGATGCGGCGCCAGTCTTTCTGTATCCGCCATTTCTATAACCCCTCACTCATTTTTTCCTCGTTCCAGCATCTTTCTCACCCCTATTCCTATTTTACTGCATTTATTGAAAAAGTCTGCCGGATGGCAGACTTTTTCAACAGCCTAGGACTTCGGAATCCCTTCCGAAGTCCTTTTATCGTCTCTCAAAAATCCGGTTACGCCTTCTTGGCGATCTCGGTGAGCTGGGTGAAGGCGGCGGCGTCGCTGACGGCCAGCTCGGCCAGCATCTTCCGGTTGATCTCCACACCGGCGGTTTTCAGGCCGTGCATAAAGGTGGAGTAGTTCATCCCGTTGAGCTTGCAG
>Ga0224748_10147_pt1 | contig 17858 bp, 18 predicted proteins | sample LIM_F_Water_Neg_FD_182074 | JGI IMG/M metagenome (GOLD analysis project Ga0224748, IMG submission 182074) | Enriched cells from gastrointestinal tract of the lab mouse from Pacific Northwest National Laboratory (PNNL), Richland, Washington... | ecosystem: Host-associated > Mammals > Digestive...
GCACCACTACATTATCCATTTCGGCGAGCCCCATCACATAGCGCAGGGTTTCCAGACTCTCCGGTCCCTTTTCAATCAGATCTCCTATAATAAAAAGCATATCCTCTCCGCAAAACCCGACTTTTCCAAGGAGCCTTTGCAAAAGCGTCTTATGCCCGTGAATGTCACTGGTCACCAAAATACGGCGTCCCTTTGGTATCTCTGTCTTTTTTATCCTGATCTTCATTCCGTCCTCCACTTTGCCGCACATTCTGCGGCAGCCTCATGCAGGATTCCCATAACCTGCCCGCGCCCTTTATTATAATATAACAAAGAACGTCAGGTCCCGCCAGCCATGAATAGGGGTTAATTTTTTTTCCTTTTATTTAACCCTCATTCAATTGCAGGACTCTTTAAAAGCTGTTATGCTTTAGCCAACACTTTTACCGCATTTAAAAATCTTTTATGACAGGAGGCCTGTACTATGGAAATCGGTGAAATCATCCGCCGCTGCCGGAAACAAAAAAACCTGACTCAGGAGGAAATGGCAAACCGCCTGGGGGTAACGGCGCCCGCTGTAAACAAATGGGAAAACGGGGGCTCTCTCCCGGACATTACAATGCTTGCTCCCATTGCAAGGCTGCTGGACATCACAGTCGATACGCTGCTCTCCTTCCGGGATAACCTGACGCCGGAGGAAATAAACGGAATTGTCCGTGAGCTGGATGTCATGTTTGAGGAGAAACCGTACAGGGAGGTATTTACATGGGCAAAGAAAAAGCTGGAGGAGTATCCTTCCTGTGAACAGTTAATCTGGCAGGTCGCCCTGATCCTTGACGCCCGCCGTATGTGCGGGAATGCGCTCAGCGATGAAGCGCAAGAGGCCAAAGCCCCGGAAGAATGCGAGGCTTTGCCTTTTACACTCTCTCCGGATACTCCCGCCCGTGCCCTGCCCGAAGATACCGATCAATACGACGACGCCATTTGCGCCCTCTACGAACGTGTGTTGGAAAGCGGCGACGAATCCCTGCGAAACCGCGGCGCAGATTCCCTGTATCAGTTCTATATGCACAGAAAGCAGTATGACAGGGCAGAGAAATACTTACAGTACTTCTCCCTGCAAAACCCCGAGCGAAAGCGAAAACAGGCCGAAATCTATGCCGCAACAGGCCGCACACAGGAAGCCTTCAGAACCTGGGAAGAGCTTTTGTTTGCAGAGTACGGCATCCTAAGCGCCACCCTACACGGAATGTTTTTGTCTGCGCTGAAAGAAAATGACATGGAAAAAGCCCGTCTGCTGATGGAAAAAGATGCAGAAATGGCCAGATGCTTTGAGATGGGTAAGTACCACGAAGCCGCCATCAGGCTCGAGCTGGCAGTAACGGAAAAGGACGCCGAAACAACAGTCAGCGTCATGACAGACATGCTCTCCGGTGCGGAACAGATCAACGGTTTTTGCCGCTCCCGCCTCTATGAGCATATGCATTTTAAGGAACTCAGTCCTGAATTTTGCGCCAAAGTAAAAACAAATCTGCTCGCCTGCTTCAGAGACGAAGCGGCTTACGGATTTCTAAAGGACAATAAACGCTGGCAGGAGCTTACGGGAAGCCAGAAATGACCTGCTCTTATCTCCATTTTTCAAAAAGCTTCTCCCACCTGTCCTTCGGTAAAAATGCCGCCTGCAGAAATATGCCTGCGAACCGCAGCTCCCATGCCCATTTCTGCAGCAGGGGCATCCCTTTTACTTTTTCTTTTTTGAAGGGATGATAAGCCTTATAGTAGGGCACAACAATCCAGAGGATGATCCCCACCATGGTCAGAAAAAGGTACAAATCCGGCAAATCGAACACACCGCGCCCCCGCACATGCAGATAATCCAACACATACACGCCCCGGAGCCTGGTGAAAAAACGATAGAACGTTGCCGCCATGGCGCAGGCCGCCGCCATCAGCACTTTGCGCGAAATGGAAAAGAAATCACAGATCGAGGAGATATAACGGATCAAAAACACTTCCACTAAAAACGAAAGAATATCCTCAAGAACCAGCAGCCCCCGCACATATCCAATCCCAAGCCTTCCGTGGAGCCAGCTTCCGTCGTCATTGTAAATCGGATAAATCCGCAAAAAACGGCCAAGCATCACAGGCTGCTCCTGGAGCTTTCCATAATTCATATATACAAATCCCTCCGCAGCCGCGGCTGCCAGGAACAAAATACATACCAGAACGATATATTTGTTTTTTATCAGCTTCATGGCATCTCCTCATTCCCAAATCCTGCAGGTTTTCAGGCATAGGGAACTCCTTTACATTAACTAAATTATATCATACGGCAGACTTCATCTGCAACCTGACAAAATCAAAACTACTCATTCTTTGAAAAATAACCGTACCACGAAAAAAGAACGCCTGTTTCAAGCGTTCTTTCAGCGGGTTCGGAACTTCGCGTTTCAGTGCGGATAACAGGACTCGAACCTGCACGGTCGCCCACTGGAACCTAAATCCAGCGCGTCTGCCAATTCCGCCATATCCGCTTACCTATTCATAAAACAGCTTTTCCTCGCCTCAATCATCTTAACATCCCTTCCATGGACTGTCAACTTTTTTCCGTATTGCTCACCGCAGCCCCATCTTCCCTGCTCTAGCTGTATAATCCCACCTCAAACTTAAGAACCGTAGGCATATCCGCCAGGCGGCTCTGCTGATAAAGCCGGTCCCCGTTCTGTTTCCGTCCCGGAATAAACCTTCCCTTTTCAAATCTTCCTTCCCACATTCCCACCGGCTCTGCCTGCCAGGCGCTGCCTCGTCTGCCCTCCAGCGAAATGGCCGCATTACAGCCCACGATATAAAAGCTGTACTGATCAATGGGAATCAGAAATCCGCCTGTCCCTGCTTTCTGATCCATCCTTTCAGGATAAGTCAGGATAACATCATAGTCTCCCATAGAAATCACCGCACCGCTCTCATGCTCTGTTCTTCTGGCGAATCCGATAAATTTATCTTTCTCCTTTATGTAAAGATCCCAGATCCCCTCCACAATTTGGTAGGCACGTCTGTGATATTCGGAATTTTCCGGATAACACCTGTCCCACTGCCAGTCAAACAAAAGTCCGTCTAACTCCGCCTCGCTCATTTGGTCATATAAAGGCGCGCTGAGCAGATCATCAATTCCAAAGGGCGAAAAACCAATCATATTGTGATACAGCCCCAGCGCTCCCAACAGATGGGAAGCCGCCGCCGGCCCCCTTCCCGTCTCCGGGATAAACAGCGGATTATCTGCAAGGGCATACTGATCGCAAAACCCGTAAAAATCCGAGTGATAAATGTCCGGCGAAATCATGTCAAGAGAGCCTGCCGCTTCCTTCCAGATCGGCAGTACCTTTGTAATCGGCCCGCCGGAAGGGTAGGTTCCCGGCCGGAAAGGAAACTGTTCCAGCCAGACATTGGCAAACATGGGAAGAGGGTATTCCCTTTTGCCTGCCCCGGCAATCTCCTCCATGGCCCCAGCTACATACCAGCTCATAAAATACTCGGGCGCCTCGTAATCAAAGGCCTGTTCCCAGGTTCCTTCCACCTGATACAATCTGCCTACCGCCTCCGGAATCTGTTCCCGATACTTTGCCTGGGCCGCCTCCCCGAAGTCTCTCTCCGATCCCAGAAAACCCACTTCGTTTTCCACCTGTATCATAATTACGGTGTGTTCCTGCCCGTCGTACTCCCGTAAAAACCTCATAAACTCTGCAAAAGCCGCTGCATCCGCCTTCACTGCCTCCTCGCAGAAGGGCGAAACCGTCTCGGAGGCCATCCCTCCCTTGTGCCGGGCCCGGAAATACCGGCTGCTGTCCCGCTTCATCCAGGCCGGGACATAATTGCTTGCGCCGTTTTTCCAGAGTCCAAACCACAGAAACACCAGACGTATCCCCGCCTTCCTTGCCCTGTCGATCACCTTCTGCACAGTAGAAAAGTCAAAGCTGCCTTTCTCCCTTTCTACCTCTTCCCAGTGAACCGGCACAAGAAGCGTATTGAGAGGAAGTTCCTTTAACTGATTCCAGACAAACCGGTCCATATAGTCCAGATCCGAGGGAACCGAATTGTGAACCTCCCCTCCCAGGATAAAAAATTCTCTGCCGTCCACATAAAGCGCGGCATTTCCGTTTTCTTCATATTGAATCCGGGGTATTTCATTCTTTTTCATTTTAACCACCATTCTGCCGCCTCCATGCGGCTCTCAAACAAGAATGCTTCCATCCGTCTATCACTGCTCTTCGCTTTTCAGAGCACCTCTGCCAGCACCAGATTGCGCAGCTTCCTTGTAAGCTCAAAGGTTCCTGCATCTTTTTTCTGGGTTCCCATCAGGATCGTCATATTCTCTTTCGGGAAATTTGCAAAATAAACTCCCAGCCAGCCGTCCCAGCCATACTCTCCCTCGCAGGCCAAAAGCCCTGCCCGTCCGGGCCACTTACAAACCCGCATCAGATTGCCGTAGCTGAAGCCCTCCAGTCCGACCCACCTGTTAAAATCCTTCTGCTGCGTCTCCATCAGCTCTCCGCCGGTAAAATACCGCACGGCGGCAGGCCTTAAGATCTCCCTGCCCTCAAAGGTTCCTCCCTGCAGCAGCATACGGGCAAACCGCATATAATCGTCCAGTGTGGAGGCAAGTCCCGCTCCGCCCGACTCAAAGGCAGGGGATTCATCCATCCGGTTTCGGATTCCCAGATGGTTCCCTTCATAGCGCACCAGCCTGTTCCCGCCATTCTCAATAACCGTCTCATAAACTGCCGCCAGACGGCTTTGCTTTTCCTTTGGCACCCAAAAGGCCGTATCCTTCATTCCGAGAGGAGCAAAAAGCTCCTTTTCCAAAAACTCTCCGAATTTCATCCCCGATGCCGCCTCAACCACTGCCCCCAGCACATCCGCCGAGGTTCCATAGCGCCAGGAGCTGCCGGGTTCAAAAGCCAGGGTGCATCCCGCAAGCCTGTCCGCAATCTCCCTGGTAGTCATTGCCTTCTTTGTCAAAAGCCGCCGGTCTATCTCCTCAAACACCCCTGCGGTCTCTCTGCCTGCCATTGACGTCTCGTCAGGGTAAACCAGTCCCGAGGTCATCCTGAGCAGATCATAAATCCGCATGGGCTGCATCACTGCCCGTACCGCGTCCCCGGATACCGTTTTGTTTTCGCAGCCCTGCCTTTTTTTGGCAGAGAGCCCCTTCTTCGAGCCGCCCGCCGCCTCTTCCCCGATCCCTTCTGTCTCCAGGGAATAAAATCCTCCTGCAAAAGAGGGCAGGAAATCGGATACGGGCTGAACCAGATCGATCTGTCCCCTTTCCATCAAAATCATTGCTGCTGCTGCCGCCACCGGCTTTGTCTGGGAATAAAGCCTGAAAATCGTATCCCTTTCCATGAGACGGTTTTCTTCCCGATCCGCCATCCCCGCCTGGCAATAGCAGATTTCCTCCCCGCCCTTTTCTGCCAGCAGATTGATCCCGGCCACTCTGCACTCCGAAACCGCCTGTTCCATCACCCTTAGCACTTTTTCCTTCAGTGCCATTTTTCATACGCCCCCTTTTTCCACGATTTCTTTGGAATTACAAAATTCCCGAAAAGCCTGAACAATCAACACTTTTCGGGAATCTTGATTCGTGAGCCACCCGGGACTCGAACCCGGGACAACTTGATTAAAAGTCAAGTGCTCTACCACCTGAGCTAGTGGCCCATATATTACGAAACTGGGCTAGCTGGATTCGAACCAGCGAATGCAGGAGTCAAAGTCCTGTGCCTTACCGCTTGGCGATAGCCCATCAATGCGCCAGGCTGCATTGCACATCAGCTACAGATATTCTCTACCTGTCCGCTGAAATCCTGTCTCTCCAGGATGACCCCTGGCAAAGGGTGGATAGAGGGACTTGAACCCTCGGCCTCCAGAGCCACAATCTGGCGCGCTAGCCGACTGCGCCATACCCACCATATAGAATATGTTCTGACATATCCTTAACGTGCCCAAAGGGATTCGAACCCCCGACCCACGGCTTAGAAGGCCGTTGCTCTATCCAGCTGAGCTATGGACACACACATCTGAATCTGCCAGGCCCTAAGCCTGTCCTTCTTCGCCTGTCCAAATATACTTAGACCTGCAAGAGCGGGTGATGGGAATCGAACCCACGTGTCCAGCTTGGAAGGCTGGTGTTCTACCATTGAACTACACCCGCATATATTTTGCTGCGATTGCAATCGGGGTGACAGGATTCGAACCTGCGACCTCCTGGTCCCAAACCAGGCGCTCTAGCCAAGCTGAGCCACACCCCGCTGATCTAGTCCTGTCTTGCTCTCACGCAACGCAAGATATATTATAGATTACCTTCCCACTTTTTGTCAACACCTATTTTAAAAAACCAGTAAAAAAATTGATAACTATTCTTAGGAACTTATTTTTATACCCGATTTGTGAAATTCATAAAAGGAATATTAAATGCTTCAAAAGGCGATGCCCCTGTAAGCTGACTGATCACCGGACGAACATATGACAATAATAAAGACGGAGCATTTTGGTTCAATAGCTTATCTACTTTTTCTTCTGCAATGTCTTCATTCCACCTAAAATTAGCTGATTCAGTTGCGATAATATAATAAGGAGTCAGATCGCCTTTTTCCCCTAATTCAACCCTTAAACTGACATATGCCTGGTTACAGCCTTCTCTCCTGTTAATCGAAACTGTCATATTTATCTTGATATTTACTTCTTTATCATTACTATTTTGAAATCCTTCATTAATGCCAAACTCTACTTTAGTTAGAGAAGGATTGGTAAACTGAAACATACTTTCCATTTTTTCCTCACTATGCCGCTATATTCAACCAGCTATCCATTTCGCAGGAATTGAATGTGTCACTGACGGTTATGCCTGCTTTTGCCTGAGTCATTTCCCCTTCCCATTCACTATGAAACAGGTCATCTGTGAGCCGAACCGTTACTCTGACCATAACCTCCAGCGATTCCTCTTTTGTCTCATCATCCAAAAAAGACAGGTCTAATCCATCTATCTCTGCTTCAAATCCTAAATTATTTTTTCTCACGGAGATCGAATTATTAATCCTGCCCATACGGGATGCATGGTCTGCTATCTCTTCCTCAGACGGATAAAAAAAGGAATTAACAAAATTTGTTACATCTTCTCCTTCTAACCGAAGTGTTCCTATTCTATCCTCTCTCATTTAGCCTCCTCTATTCCTGACTATTCATACATCTCTTCCAGAAATGCAACTAACTCCTGCGGAAATTTCATACAATCATAATACATTACCACAGTAACGCCATCTTGTCCTGGCGTATTTTTCTTAAACTTCTTGAACCCATTCCGTTCATACCATTTAACCAAATCAATTCTGGCATCTATTGTAATCAGCCTGATCGGCCAATCAATGGCCAAGTCCTCGACTTTCTTAATAAAAACTTCTAATACTGCCGTTCCGATATGCCTGTTCTGATACCGCCGGTCTATCGCCAAAAATCTTATATGCAATGCAGATAAGGTATTTTCTTTCACCCCGGGATCCACATCTGCTATTTCGTCCGGAAAGTATTCTAACTCCACATCTCTAAACAAATACTGTATATATCCCAATGACTTTCCATTGCCTGAAATATTATAAGCATATGCATGTTGTGCAATTGACGGATAGCAGGAATTTCTCACATAATCATTAATGGATTCAACACCACAATCAAACGTTTCTTCACTAACGTTTTTGGTTACACGTTGAAATACAAGTTTACCCATCTTTATCCTGCTTTATAGTTTGAAATAAAATAGTTAGTTTTTACATTATATTAAGCAAATCAAGGTAAGTCAAACCCTCTTTCGATCAAAAAACAAAAAATCGCTCCTCACAAATAGTTAATCGTAAAATGCGCCTCTCCTTTCCTGTCCAAATCCATAATAACGAAGGAGGGCTTTCTCCCTTCCTGGCGCGGATAGGTAAGACTTCCCGGATTGACTGCCGTCAAATCTCCCTCCCTGTCCACCACCGGCTTATGGGTGTGGCCGTACATAACAATATCCACCCCCCGCATCCTGGCTTCCCTCTTGATATTGGCATTGCCCATAGAGACAAGATAATTATGACCGTGGGTGAGCCAGACCTTATATTTTCCAACCATAAACTCCTTCTCTCTGGGAAGCTCCGAGAAAAAGTCGTTGTTTCCCACCACCATCTGCACCGGACATCCGGCGCTCTGCGCAATCAGATACTCGCTGCCCTCAATGTCCCCGCAGTGGATTACCATATCCACCGGAGCCACCCTCTCAAGCACCTTTATGTAATTATCGTTCCTGCGATGAGTGTCACTGACAATCAATATTTTCATCTAAGCTCTTCCTTTACGGCCCGCAGCGCTTTTCCTCTGTGGCTGATCGCATTTTTTTCCTCTTCACTGAGTTCGGCCGTACTTTTTCCGTATTCGGGAACCATAAAAATCGGATCGTAGCCAAATCCGTTTTCTCCTCTTTCCTCGCAGCCGATCCAGCCCTCAATTGTGGCTTCTTTTATAAAAAGCCTGCCATCCGGCAGCACGCAGGCAATGGCACAGACAAATCTTGCCGTCCTCTCCTTTTCGGGAACCCCTGCAAGACGTTCTATGAGATTTTGGTTTTTCACATGGTAGGAGGTGTCCTCCCCCAGATACCTGGCAGAATAGATCCCCGGCTCTTTGTTCAGATAATCGATCTCCAGGCCGGAGTCATCTGCCATCACAACAGCGCCCTTCGCAAAGGCGGCCACCGCTTTCGCCTTAATCGCGGCATTTTCTGCAAAGCTTTTTCCGTCTTCCAATATCGGAATATCGATTCCCGCTTCCTTCATGGAACGGATGATAACCCTTTCCCCGTCCATTACCAGATCCTCCAGAAGCATCCTGACTTCCTTCATTTTTCCTTCATTTCCTGTGGCAAAAATAATCTCCTGCATCGCAGCAACCCTGCTCCCTCCATAATATTAAGAAGTTTTACCGCCTTTTACTCATAGGCCTTTAAAATTGCGTTATAAATGCCTGCTGCAATTTTTTCCTGATATTCCTCCCGCACCAGCAGCGCGGCTTCCTGCTTATTGGTGGCATAGCCCGCTTTCAGAGCGGCCGCCGGCACTGTAATATACCTGAGGAAATCTTCGTCCTCCGGCGCCTTTTCAAGCCCCAGCCCCTTTCCCTTAATGCTGCTTACCACTTCCTCCTCCAAAAGCTTTGCAAGCTCCATACTGCCAAAGCCGGGAATGAAATAGTCTTCGTTATAAACGGCGGCAGTTCCATATACTGCGCCGTCCTCATCGGCCCCCAGTTCAATGCGGATGCACAGATCCGCCCTGATTTCATTGGCAAGCCTGATCCGGCTCTCCTGCCCCGGATTCACATCATCCATCCTGGTAAAGTATGCTTTGATCCCGCTCCGGTCCAGCTTTTCCTTCAGCTTCCCGGCAATCGCAAGATTGATCTCTTTCTCCCTGAGCCCGTCCTGCGTATATCCTGTCTGCAGACCTCCGCAGGCGGGATCGATCACTACAATTTTATCATAAACCTCTCTCGGATTTAAAAAGCTGATATAAAGCTCGTTGTTTTCCAGAATCGTATGATATTCAAAAATTCCCGTCAGCTTAAAACGCAGCTTCGTGCCTTTTTCCGTCTCCTCATAGATCCCCTGCCGGACGCTCTCCTGATTGCCGGATATGGCGTTCTTTGCATAAAAATCGCTCTCGGCCCTGTCAATTAAAATCCACATTTCCTGATCCATATAATAATTCTCGATGGCAATATCCCCGGCTTTACAGCCATCCGGCAGAGGGATCCTGAGATAACTGGTATCTGCCCCCTCTGCAGAAAACGTCAGTTTTTGGAATTCCTCCTCTTCTCCTTCTGAAAGAAAAAGTACTTCCCCGGATTCTTTTTCATCTTCCGTTTCCTGATCACCCTGCTCCGATTCGTCAGGGGTTTTGTCAGTCCCCTCATCCTTCTCCGCACCGGCCTCGGGGCGCTGCGTCTCTGCTTCCGCTTCGTCCCCATCCTCAGAGGCGCTCTCCTTCTCCTGAGCCTGGGCGCTTACCGGCTCCGCCCCTGGGGGCAGAGCGCTCTTTTGGAAAGAAAGGTATATCATTATCCCCATAGCTGCCGCAAAAAAACAAAGACACCAGACTGCAGCTCTTTTCATCAGCTTATGTTCCATTTATTCTCCTGCTATGTAACTCATGTTATTTCTTTTTGGGCGGCTTAGGCCCGGGAAACTGATAAAAGTAAGTTTTCATCATCCCATTATAAATTTTTCTGTTTTTGGCCGCCTTAAGCCCCATGGCCTCCTCCGCCCTCTCATATGACGTGATCAGATACATGGACCAGGAGTCGAGGGCCTTAAACCGCTCCCCGATCATGCCATAAAGCCCGGGAAGGCTTTTTTTCTCTTCCATCCGCTCCCCATAGGGCGGGTTTGTAATGATAAACCCGTATTTTTTACTGTGACTTAGATCCTTTACACTGCGCTGCTGGAAATGGATCAGATGCTCTACTCCCGCCATCCTGGCATTGGCTCTGGCCAGAGCCACCACGTTTTCATCGATATCATAGGCCTGTATATCCGTCTCCACGCCGGCATCTGCCTGCTCCGCAGCCTCCTGCCGTATCTCTTCCCACTGCCGGGGTTCAATGAGATGGGGCCACTGCTGGGCAGTAAAGCTCCGATTCACCCCCGGCGCTATATTCGCCGCCATCATAGCAGCCTCTATAGGAAAGGTCCCGCTCCCGCAAAAGGGATCCACCAATATTCTCCCGCTCTTCCAGGGAGTCAGCATGATCAGCGCAGCCGCCAGGTTTTCTGCAATAGGCGCCTTGGCGGTGAGTTTGCGGTATCCCCTTTTGTGCAGGGAAACCCCTGTGGTGTCCAGGGCCGCCGTCACCTCATCCTTCATCAGAAATACCCGGATTGGAAAGGACGCTCCTTCCTCCGAAAACCATTCTATATGGTGAACCTCTTTCATCCGCTCCACCATGGCCTTCTTCATCACCGACTGTATGTCCGAGGGGCTGAACAGCCTGCTTTTCACACTGGCCGCCTTGGTCACCCAGAACCTGCCGTCGGTAGGTATAAACTCCTCCCATGGCAGGCTTTTTGTTCCCTGAAAAAGCTCCTCATAGGTCTGCGCCTGAAAGCTTCCTATTTTAATCAGAATTCTCTCGGCGCTCCGCAGATAGATGTTTGCACAGCAGACCGCCTCGGCGTCGCCGGCAAAAGTCACTCTTCCGTCTTCTACCTGAATCACATCATATCCCAGCTCTGTAATTTCGTGCTTCAAAACCGCCTCTAATCCAAAATGGCAGGGCGCAATCAATTCAAAACGTTTCATAGGCACTCCCTGTTGTAAAAGCCTTTGTAAACTTTCCATCCGCAGTATACCACATTTACAGTATAGCACAAGCTCTTTTTTTTGTAAAAACAAACAGAGCCCTGCCGTACTCACAAAAAAGGCGCCCCATAGGGCGCCCTTTTTCCAAATCCACTTAAAACTCGTTGTTCTTCTTGTTGCTGTCCTTGCAGTTAGAAGAGTTAGAAGAATTGGAAGAGCTGTTCTTCTGGCTGTTCTGGCTGTTCTGATTGGATTTGTTTTCCTGATTCTGGTTGTTCTGATAATCATTCTTAGACATATTTGTTTCCTCCTGAATTTCATTTAGGTTACAGGAGTATTATTTTCTTTTTTCAGGGCTTTTATACTTTCTATTTATAGTACTTTAGTACTGCATTTCTATCAAAATGCACAATTTTTCTTCTTTTGGACGTAGTACTTCGGTACTATTAAATATTGTCTCTTTCAACAATATCTACTATAATATATATGTAAGCGGGAGACCCCTTCAACTCTCGCTTATACCCTTATATTAACTATTTGTACTCCCCTGTAAAGGTCTGTCATCTCCTGACAGACTTTTACTCTGTTCTGATATAAGAACAGCCGGCAAAGCACACTGTCAGCTCCCTCTTATAACCGGTCCGTCCCCTGGCCGTATTCCAGCTTTTTCAGATTTTTCTCAGGATCTGCCAGCAGCTCCGCCATGGTCCGAAAGGCCTGCATGGCCATTTTTTCTTTATTGCAGGTCCGCGGGTTTTTCCCCGTATCCTTGATCAGGTTGTAGCGGTTCATCTGCCATACATACAGATCGCACAGGCCGTAGCCGCCTACCTTGAGCTGATCCAAAAAGGTATGATGCTCCAGATAATAGACCAGCTCCTCATAAAGGGGCCTGCGGGAGAGGATCTCCATCCAGAGCCCGTCCGCCCATTCCCGGGAAAGCTGCGCATAATCACAGATCTCATAAAAAGCCTTGCAAACCTTCACCTTCGTTGCGTCATACAAAATCCCCTTCATAAAGACGTTCCTCCCTTTCCTTTACATAAGCGGCGCCAAAAGCCTTGCCACCATCCCCACCATTTTCTGGTAAAGAGGGATTTTCCGGTAATAATTCATGGTGACCTCCTGACATTGCTGCAGGGTGTTCCGGAAATCCTCCTCCACCTTCCGCACCACGGAGTTCTCATGAAAGAAGACCCCGCACTCAAAGTGATGATAAAAGCTCCGGTAATCCAGATTCACCGTCCCCACAGTGGCGGACACATCGTCCGATACAAATACCTTGGCATGGACAAAGCCCGGCGTATATTCATACACCTTGATCCCGGCCCGCAAAAGATCCGGATAAAAATTCCTGGCAATCCAGTAAACCACCTTTTTGTCGGGAATATGAGGCAGGATCATAACCACCTCCACACCCCTTCCGGCGGCAAAGCGCATCACGTCCACAAATTCCTTATCCACCACGAAATAAGGCGTCATGATATGGACATAATCTGCCGCCCGCTGCAGCATGGATGCATACACTGTCTTGCCGATCTCCGTGCTCCTGGTGGGAGCTTCGCCGTAGGGAATCACAAAGCCGTCCCGGGCCAGAGGCCGATCGAAAACCACATCCCGCAGATAGGCCTCATAATTCTCGCTGCCCGGCTCCGACACATTCCACATTTGAAGAAACATGACGGTAAAGGTGCGCACCGCGTCTCCGGTAATTTTAACCGCTACGTCCTTCCAGTGCCCGAACCGCTCCTCCTCGTTGATATACTCGTCTGCCAGATTCACGCCTCCCGTGAAAGCCACCCTGCCGTCGATCACCAGGATTTTCCTGTGATCCCGGTTATTCTGAGTGGTGGACAAAAAAGGGACAATGGGCGCAAACATTTTGGCTTTAATCCCGTAGCTTTTCAGTTCCCTGGGATAGTGGTAGGGCAGCAGCAGAATGGAGCACATGCCGTCATACATCACTCTGACCTCCACTCCCGCCTTTACTTTTTCTTTCAGTATCTCCAGCACAGCATCCCACATATGCCCTCTTGCCACAATAAAATACTCGAGAAAAATAAACTTCTCCGCCTTTCGCAGCTCGATCAGCAGATCCGCAAATTTATCCTCCCCGAGAGGATAATATACCGCCGTAGTGTTATGATACGCCGGAAAGCCTGCGCTGTGTTCCATATAATGGGCAAATCCCTTAAACTGCGCTGAGCACTCCTCCATAGCTGCCCTTGTCCCGGGATCCACTGCCAGCAGCCCCTTTGTCTCCCTTGTCCTCCGGTCCAGCTTGGCCTTAAGGCCAATGCCTCCAAAATTTCCCAGCACAAACAGATAGATCAGCGCACCCAGCACCGGAAACAGGCAGATGGGAATGATCCAGCTTGCCTTAAACTCCGCCGGCTCATCCCTGTTTATAATAAAGATTACCAGAATACCGCCCAGCAGATTCATACTTTCCCAGATATACGGAAAATAAGTGCGCACCTCCAGGAAACTGGCAAGCAGCACCATAATCTGAAAAACCACCATTAATATAATGATCAGCGTCCGGCCGAAGATAATCTTAAAAACACAGTCTATAAAACGCTTAAATTCTCTTTTTAACTTTTCCATAACCTTTGTTCCCTATTATCCCTGCCCTATGTGCATTTAAGCAAGGAAAGAAGTTCTTCAAAGCATACTCCGTTTTTGGGCTCCACATCCATCTCGATGGAGCGGAGCATGCACTTTTTCACAAAAAGAGAGGCTTTCTTTACGGAACGTTTAAAGGATACTCCGTTTACAGCGTCCGCCGCTATGATAGAAGCGAAGAGATCTCCCGTGCCGCACCGCTCGTCTCCTACCCGGAAGGTCCGAAAAAGAGCCGGTTCCTCCTCTTCCTGATAAAGATAATTGGCAATATATTCCCCCTGAGGGATTCCTGTGATCACAATTTTTTCAGGTCCCATCTTCCGAAGCTTTTGGGCCATGGCGCAAAGCTCCGACTTTTTCCATCCTTTCTCCTTATAGGGAGTATCCGTCAGCTTGCAGCCTTCTGTCAGATTGGGGGTAATAATATCTGCAAGGGAAACCAGCTTCCGCATTTCCCGGCACATCTCCTCCGTATAAGTGCCCACAATCTTTCCATGATCTCCCATCACCGGGTCGATCACTACCACAGTGTCCTGTCTGCGAAACTCCCTCACAAACTGCTCCACCACTCCGATCTGCTCCGCGGAGCCCAGAAAGCCCGACATAATACCGTCAAATTTTAGCCCCAGCTTTTTCCACATGGCAAGATACTGCTCCAGCCTCTGCGTATAATCGTCGAAGAAGTATTCAGGGTAACCTGCATGGTTAGAAAAAACAGAAGTGGGAACCGGGCAGCACTGTAGCTTCATATGAGAAATCACCGGCAGGGACACGGTAAGCGCGCACCTTCCAAAGCCGGTCAGATCATTGATTGCCGCAATTTTTTTCTGTTTACTCTGTGCCATTTCAGCCTCCTCCCACAAAATTTTTGTTTTGCATCATTATGAAGTATACCACAAAGTAACCGGAAATTCTATCCTTCCGAAAAAGAGTTATGACGTCTGCCACGAAAATATCAGAGCCTGGCCTCCATCAGATTCCCCGAAGAATATCTCCGCAGCCCCCTGTAAAACACACCCACAGCCAATACCGAAAGTCCAAGGGCATAGCCCAGCACCGTAAGCAGGCTCTTCGGATTAAAATCCGTTATCACGTGTACTGGCAGATAAACCATCATCCCCGTAGGAATGATATAGTACAGCAGGTATTTTACGCCCCCTTTAAAAATCCCGTCCGGATAAGTGGCAAAGCTGATGAGCACATTCTGCATCTGGTTCCCAAATATCTCCATCCTCACAAACCAGAAAGACAGACTCCCCATCAGAAGCGCAAAGGCCGTAATGATCACCGCTCCGGTCACGGTGAAGAGCAAAAACAAAAGGATTGCCCCTATGCCGAAGCCGGAAAGGCAGATCATAATCAGCCCATAAGCCACATCTCCGATTGCAGAAGTCCTTGTGGATGAGGTCATCACTCCAAGCAATACGTTCTTGGGCAAAACCAGATAAGCATCCAGCTTACCGTTTATGATCAGTTCGGGCAGGGAAAATACTCTTGCGAACAGGACGTGGGACAGTCCAAAGCTGCTGGCGGAAAGCCCCCACAGCACCATAACCTCCCGAAACCCATATCCGCCAATGTCCTCTTTCAGGCGGAACAAAATTGCCCACTGAATCAAAAAGGAACCGTTGTTCAGCATCATAAAAATGATATTGGTGAGGAAGGTAACCTTATTAATCATCTCCCTCATGATATTATACTTCACGGAAAGCAGGCACACCCGCAGCTGATTGTACACCGCCGCTCTGCGCACAGCGTGCTCCCTGCCTTTTTCAGCCTCCATTAACATATAGCTTCTTCCCCCCTTTTCCATAGATAATAAACATCAATGCCAGGCCCGCAGCCAGATACAGAAGCTGTGCCAGAAGGATTTCAAAATACTGACCGGCCTGAAAATCCACCGCCATCTTTGCCGGACCATAGCACACGGTATAGATCGGTGTCAGCTTCAGCAAAGGCCTTACTGCCTGCGGGAATATCTCTATGGGAAATACGGTTCCCACAATCAGGATCAGCTTATCATAGAGCCATTGAAAGGGATTGGAATCCTCAATCCAGAAGGACATCAGGCTGATACACAGCTTAAACACCCCATTGATGGTAATTCCCAACAAAATGCTTGCGGCACAGGCCAGTAAAGCTGCCGGCCCAAAGCCCGGAAGCACCCCTACCATTGAAACCCCTATGACCGCCGCAAGCATCATGTACATAGGAAGCTGAATGCTCCATTCCCCGGTATATCTGGCCAGGATATAAAGCGTGTAGTGGTAGGGCTTGTTCATCAGATAGGCGATATTCCCTCCCCGTATATCCGCCGCCACCTGCCTGGTCACTGCTCCCGAATGGGCGCCGAACCACATCATTTCCGTGATCATCACATACCAGATCATCTGCTGCCTGGTATATCCGGCAATCCTTGTTCCGGGCTCCGAATAGATATATCCCCAGAGATTGATAAACACAAAGATAAAGACAAAATAGCTCACAAAGCCCAGGGCAATGTTTGCTGCATACTGCAAGTTTTCCATCACCACAGACCGGTAAATCACTGCATATTTTCTCATATGGCTTCTCCCTTTTCTTTTTGCTGATAAATACTCATAATCACGCTTTCCAGGGACGCATCAGAAAACTTCAAATGCTCCATGGAGTCGTCCAGTACGATTTTCCCGGAATTGACAATAATAACGCGCCTACAGAGCCTTTCAATATCCCCAATGTCATGGCTGGTCAAAAATACCGTAGTGTGGAAATCCCTGTTCATCTGCCTGATCAGAGAGCGGATATTTTCTTTCACCACAGGATCCAGGCCTATGGTGGGCTCATCCAGAAACAAAACCTTCGGTTTATGGATCAGGGAGGCTGCAATCTCACAGCGGATCCGCTGTCCCAGAGAAAGATTTCTCACCGGCGTATCGAGAAAGCCTGAAAGCGCAAAGACCTCTGTAAGCTCCCCAATACGCTTTTCGATCTCTCTGCCCGGTATGTCATAAATCGCCCCAAAGAACCTGAAATTGTCATGAGGCGTCAGATGCGTCCAGAGTTGTTCCTTTTGCCCGAACACGGTGCCGATCTGATAGGCAAGCTGCTTTCGTTTTTGGACAGGATCAATCCCCAGCACTCTTGCCCTGCCGCCGTCCGGATAGAGAATCCCTGTCAGCATCTTGATGGTAGTGCTCTTTCCCGCCCCGTTAGGGCCGATGAAAGCAAGCATTTCTCCTTCCTCCACCGCAAAGGAAACCTGGTCCACCGCGCGAACCTCTTTCGTCTGCGGCCTGAAAACAGCCTGCAGGCTTCCTCTCATCCCCTTTTCCTTGCGCCTGATCCGGAACGTTTTTGACAAATTCTCTGCTTCGATCACCTTCATTGCATATCCCTCCTCATGTTTCATTTATTTTAATCGAGTAGGGGAAATTTTTGCCCCTACTCGCCGCGCGGCCCGCATGCTGCGTCAGCAACAAATTTCCTTATGCTGGCCTGCGCATAAAAAAGAACCGCACCGGAATATACACTTTTGCGTATATACCATGCGGTTCCTCATTAATCCTGATTACCGCACAGCCAAATAAGACTTTTCATCTTACGGCCATGCGCTTTGCGGTTACAGGAAACGGTTCCTTTTGAAATCTCCTGTCATACCGGCTTCAGGTTACGGCCTTTCTGTGAAAAATCTGCTGTCCCATAATAATCAGGTTCATTGGCAAACTGCTTCTCTGATACATATCTGCTCCTGTCCATGTCAAAATCTTCTGTTTCTGCTCTGAATTTTCAGACACTTTACCATATCAGAGGAAAGTTGTCAAGTTCTTTTGTGATTCTTGTCCTGTTTCCATTAAAAGGTATATCATACGAGATTCTGTCTGATTCCGGCCCTTATCG
>Ga0224748_10152_pt1 | contig 17802 bp, 22 predicted proteins | sample LIM_F_Water_Neg_FD_182074 | JGI IMG/M metagenome (GOLD analysis project Ga0224748, IMG submission 182074) | Enriched cells from gastrointestinal tract of the lab mouse from Pacific Northwest National Laboratory (PNNL), Richland, Washington... | ecosystem: Host-associated > Mammals > Digestive...
GCCATGAATGCGAGGACTACTGCATCATGAAAGACGACGAGCTTTATCTGGACGGCAAGCCGACCGGACGGCTTGATTGGAAAATTATTGATATATCTCTGCTTTATGACGAGGACGATGCGCTGCATGAAGTAGAGGTTTGCCAACAGGGCAAAGGCTCAAACCGGAGGAAACACGGCAGTATATTGAAACTGCGTTACAAGCTGGAGAAATCAAGACTACTGGCACTGATATTGACAGACTGATGCCGCCGGTGTCACGCTTCGGTGGCGGAAACCGTGCGGCAAAAAAACAAGGTATCATTGACAAGTTAAAGACATTCTTTGATAAATTCTTTGGAATTATCTGAATGGAGATTCTATAAATTCTGCTATCATCAAGCCGCCGATTGCCATAGAGGTGTTGCTTGATGGTAGCGAAATTTGCATTTAGGATAAAATTACCCTTGACAAAAGTTCTCTGAGGACAATATTTCCGGCAAACTGTCCGATGAACGGTTTATCAAGCTGTCCCGTGACTATGAACAGGAGCAGGAACAGTTAAAGGACGTTGTGGAAACCCTGGGGCGGGAAGTGAAGCAACAGGAGCAGAAGAAAACCAACGTCAGGAAGTTCATTTCTGTGGTGAAGAAGTACACGGACATGACCCAGCTTGACGCCACCATCCTGCGTGAGTTTGTGGAACAGATCAGGGTGTCCGAAACCTACACGACCGACGAACAGCAGAAGCGGGTGAAAATCCGGGAAATTGAGATCGTCTATAACTTCATTGGTGCGTTTGATTTTGAGGGAGCGCGGGAGCAATCCCAAACTTCCCAAGACAAAAATAATGCGAAAGTCGGCGCAGCTTGACGCTACGCCGACCCTCGCTTAAAATGTTTTCTTACGTCACCGCCCCTTACATTGGAGTATTTGTTCAATAACTGATAACTCCAGCTTCTGGGCAGATCAATAAAGAAATTTTTTACCTCTTGGAAGTAGCCCATTTGTAAACATACCCGCAGAAGTTCCGGTAAGTCTTCCGATGGATAGTCAAGGGAATATTTTAAGCTCGAACGGATAATATCATCAGACATCACAGCCATACTGGTGCTATCTGATGGTCGGAACGTCAAGGAGTAGATCTTCAGAATGACAATTGTTCCCTTTGTGGAGGTAAAAGCACAAATAGTATCGTCCACTACGAGTTGGTCTATTATATTCAAGATAGAGCGATTCGACTGAATGGAGGGACGCATCGGTATTGCGTCAGCAATCGCCATAAAAAGCATCGAAAATTGTTCAGGGCGGCAGGCAAGCTTTGGGATAACATCCCAGATAAAATTTTCATCTTCTATTAGCTTGGCAGACCAACCGATTTCTTTTATTACCGCCAAAAATGTTTGGATAATCACCACATAGTCTATATATCGCGTAAAAACAACATTCCTCAGATGCTTCCAGGAATCGAAATCAAAGAAACGTTCATGTGGATATGTCCTGAATAGTTCATTTAGTCGGTATTCCCGATACTTCACCGGGAATGCAAGTCCGTTGATGCGGATTAACTGCTGAATGCACAGTAGCCATTCCAGTGTCAATGATGGCTCAATCTCCCTAAAAATCAGGCAGGAAATGCTTGCTTGAACCAGATTCGATGGGAGGTGTGCAGGATTCGTGATGAGCAGAGCGCCCTTCAATTGCAGGATGAGATTCTCAAACTCAAAATCGTGAAACCCTCGGCTGCAAAGATCCACCTGGCACGTTTCTTTTTCCTGGATTGGCGCAGTTGCATCATGTAACTTGTGGATCGCACAGGCTGCGGCATCCTGTGTAAAATCAAAAATGTTGATGCGGGCCTCCAAGAGGCTTTGCTGTTCCACTTCCTTGGCCTGATTTCTCTTTTCGATCAGGATGGTATTGTCCTTTCGCCGGAGTTGAAACAGTGCCATAAATCTCAGAATGATCTCCTCTGAGGGCAGGAGGTTCTCCTGAAGCTCAAGGCCACCCTCTGCCGCATCCCTTTTTTTAGGCGGAGGCGCGTTCAACCGCACAAACTGTGAGATAAAGCCCCAGTCTTCTATTTTAATTCGGCACTGCCTCTGGAACAGGACCCGCAGAATGAGTAGATCCAGCAGATAGACGGCGCAAGCCTGCGGGCAGGAACGTTCGCCGGATAGTCGGCCCTTGACCCAGGCGACCGGCTGGAACGTCCCGTTGCGTATCATGGCCATATGTGATTGGAAAATATCTTCCATGATATCCTTGCCCTGTTGAAACCGCTCACAGCCAGAAATGTAGATTTCATCTTTTATGTGCCCGAAGAAACTCTCCTGCGGAGCATTATCCCAGCAGTTGCCAAGACGGGACATCGACTGGCGAAGTTCAGCGTCTTTCACGATCTGGATGAAACGGTAGCAGGTATAGTGACAGCCCTGGTCGCTATGAATCAGAGTTTCCGTGCTCAGTGAAATGCCATGATCCTCTATGAGTCGTTCTACAGATTTCAAAACAATCCCGTTCTAGGGATTCGCTGAGGACATAGGAGAGAATTTGCTTGGTAAAAGCATCCAGGATGGTCGAGAGGTAGCAAAACCTGCCGTTATAGGGGATATAAGTAATGTCCGTCAGCAAAACCTGCCTGGGACCATGATCTTCAAACTCGCGGTTTATCAGGTTATCCGCAACATGGTTGGTCCGTAGGGCCTTCGCCATCCTTCGGTATGGATTGGCCTTCCGAGCAGAACAGAATAGCTCATATTTGTTCATGAGCCTGCGTATCTTTTTAATGTTCATGACCACAGGAGGCGTCAGGTGAAGCAGACGCATTTGTATCCCTCTAGCCCCTTGTCGTAGCCGCGAAACCGATACGCATTAAGGATCAGCTGAAAGTCCTCTAAATCCGCCGCCTCCTTTTTCTTCCGAACATCGGCTGAATGAAGCCAATTATAATATCCGGATCGGGACACTCCCGCAGTCCTGCATAAGTCGCTGACAGTGAGAAGGTTACCCGCCTGTGATAAAACCTCTTGAATGATTTGAAACTTGCTGCCTGGGGTTCCCATGATCACTTCCTCCGCCTGCTCCCGCCGTCCGAGTTGATAAGCTTTTTAAAAACTCCATCTCTTGACGCAGGTATGTGATCTCGCTCTGCATCCGTTTCAGTGTTTGGTCTGTCGGCAGTGCATCTATGCTCTCGGGCCGCCTACGTTTCCGATAAGACTTATATCCTGTGCGAAAGCCCTCTGGAGACAACGCCTGCCGCTGCACAGCAGTTCGGATGCCGCGAATCCGCTCCTTACCTAACAAATCTGTGTCATACCCTAACTGCCGCATAGCCAGCACAGCTGACGTCCCAGATCGGTACAGGTCCCAGAACATCTGCTTAAACTCAGCGGTAAAGTAAATCTCCTGCGCTGTAACTTGATAGGTATATGGACTCCGCTTTAATAGCTTTTGCTCGTTTTCTGTAAATGGCTTTTTTGCTGCCATGACACATACCTCCTGGAAGTTGAAATTATAATACCATAGTTTCCCTAAAATGGCACAACCTTTTGTATAGAATTTTGGTTCGGCATTCTTTTGTCTGTCCATTCTTTGGGTTTAGCATAGTTTCATCTGTCCAGTTTTATGGGTATATTTTAAAAAACAGGGGAGAATTTGCTCATGATTTTAGCCGATTTGGCATTGGCAGTTGTTTTCAAACTGTAGTGTCCACGATATTTTTTCGGTTTCCCTTGACGGCGGCGGGGCCTTTGTGCTAGAATAACCTTCGTCCCGCGCCATACGCTGGTATAGCTCAGTCGGTAGAGCAGCTGATTCGTAATCAGCAGGTCGTGTGTTCGAGTCACATTACCAGCTCCAAAAGGAAAGACACGCTCTTGGGAGGAACTTCGTAAAGAAGTTCCTCCCAACACATTTGTGAAGTCAGCCGAGGGTGATTGAATTGCAGGGAATTTCAACATATCGGAGGACTACAATTATGGAAAAGTCATTCTTCATGCAGATGGGCGGAACCTACCAACAACAGGGTGATTATTTCTTGCCCAACCTATCCGCTCCAGAAAGTGTCCCTGTTGGCATTTGGGGGCAGCGGAGGAAACACTACCTAAAAGTACAGCGGGAGCCTATCTATACCGCCTTGCTTCTCAGTGGCAAGCTGGACAGCCATTTGGCTGAGACGGATACCCAGGCCGAAACCATGTTTTTTCAGTTAGTGAAACAACTGGCGGAACAGGAAGGTATTACAGAGCAGCTTAAAATTGAAAATCAAATGTCAAAAGGAACAACATTTCATACAACATGAGCCTTCCAGTTTGGAGGGCTATTTTTCTGCCTTGCCCGAAAAAGCCTTATTCTGCGGGCTTTGCCGCCATGCAATAACTTTTCTTATCTGTGGCAAGAAAGCCCGACAAACACAGCTTGCCGCTCGCTAAGATGGGAGAAAACTGGACTATGCGAATTTGAACACCGTTTCGCGGCATAAGCGCAGAGCATTTCTCTCCGCTAAAAAGTATCGCATGAAAAAGCCCTTGTTTCATTCAAGCATAGAACAATTTAGCGGAAGCCTTGCGGCATCCGCCTTTTGTTTTTATGCCCGCTCGAAAGGCTCTCCGCAATCTCCACAGATTACATTGACCTCGCGCGTCGCCCGAATAATGGTGCCGCAGCAGGGGCAGACATATTTGATACAGCGGTTCTTTGATTTTTTGCTTCCGCCTTTGGTCGTTCCCAGCTCCTGCAGGCGGCTTGCATTGATGCCCGCCTCGCCTATGGTTTCTCTGATCCATACTTCCGCCTCCGGGGCCAGCGTCGTTACCGTCCAGCCATATTTCTGGTGCTTTTCAATATGCAGACCGTGAGCCTCGGCGGTGGTTTTGAATTTCATATTGTGATAATATCCGTTGTTGCTTACGTCCTGAATATCATGCACCAGATTGTAAAGGTGAGCCATTTCATGTAAGAGGGTAGCCGCCAGCTCGAAGATAGGCCGGTCAAGGTATTCGGCGCAAAGGTTGATCTCCCGGTACTGCTCGCCGCTGGCGTTCCAGATTTCATTGATACTGTACCAGCCGTATGCGCCACGCCCGCCATCCGGGGATACGGTGATGGCTGGGCGAGTTAATTCATTGTCATAGAAATGCTCATTAAACAGGTCGAACATTTCCTCGGTTTTCTTTACGATTTCAGATATTTGCAGCATGGTCGCGTCCTCCTCAAAGATATGTTTTGTTTCTGTGAGTGACAGCTTACACACTACGGGTGGAAAAGCAAGCTCAAAAGGCCTTAAAACATATCATTTTTCTATGGCTGGGGCCGCTTTCCCTATTTATTCTCGCTGTCGCGGTTTGCCTGATAATAATATCCGTGGCCGGTTTTCTCGTCGTCAAAGGTAAACTCGCAGATTTCGTTATACATGGAACCGTCATGGTTCAGGATATAGGTCTGGAAGTCATAGGCGAAGGTTCTGCAGGTTTCCGCCCGGCATGGCGCGTCGGTTCCGTCCTCCGTCCAGTCGTAATGGCACAGCTTGGGGTATGAAGTTTATACCAAAGTAGCAGATGCGCTTTATCCGGAAACACTGACAAAAGCAATCAATGAGGTAAAGACAGAGCTTGGTACGCCGGATGCTCTTGTTTATAATGTAGGGATTACAGAGCCGGACGGGGAACGGGAGATCACAAACGAGCTTCTTATGCAGAGATACCAGATTGATGCCGCCAGTGCATACCATTGTGCAGCGCTTGTGGCCACAGATGAATTTGCAGAGAAAAAGGGTGCCATCCTCTTTACCGGCGGCGGTTTTGCAAAGACATTCCAGCCGATCTTGTTTTTGAAGCCTCTCTGTATTGATAAAGCCGCATTGAACGCTATGAATATTGTGCTTCATCATGCGCTGGAGCCGAATGGGATTTTTGTGGGAAGCGTTCTTGTCAGCGGTGTGATCGCGCCGGGGGACGAAAAATATGATCCGGCTTTGATCGCAAAGGAATACTGGAAAATGTACACCGAAAGAAAAGAATTTGAGGTTGCTTATTAAGCTGTGGGGGGACATTCATGAAGATTTTAGTGTTAAATGGCAGTCCGAGAAAAAATGGAAATACGGCAAGGCTGGTTCAGGCATTTGAAAGAGGGGCAAAGGAAGCCGGACATTCCGTAAAAATAGAGAATGTTGCCCTGAAAAAAATTAACGGATGCAAAGCCTGTGAATACTGCCATGAAAAAGAAAAGGCGGTATGTGTCCAAAAGGATGATATGCAGGACATTTATCCGAAGATCAAAGAGGCGGATATGCTGGTGATGGCTTCACCGATATACTATTACACAATGACGGGGCAGATTATTTCGGCTTTGAACCGTACTTATGCGTTGGGCAGGTTGGCACATATAAAAAAGACGGCGTTGATTTTAAGCTCCGGAGCTCCGGATATGTATGAGGCGGCTGTTACCCAATACAAAGGCGTAACAGGCTGGTGGGGAGCCGTAGATGATGGTATTTTTGCGGTTCCCGGCATGGTGCGCTCCCATAGTCCGGAAAATACCGGGGAGGAGTGGCTGGAACGTCTTTATCAGTTTGGAAGGAATTTGAAATAAGCAGAAGTTATTTTTATAGGAGGTGGACGGGATGGAAAGTTCCATGATAACCGGGACTCCGTGGAAGAAGGTATTGTCTTTCTCAATACCGGTTTTTATAGGGCTGCTTTTGCAGCAGTTATATAACACGGTGGATACCATCGTGGTAGGGAATTTTGCGAGCGAGGAAGCGCTTGCGGCAGTCGGGACGACTGCGAGTATGATCACGCTGTTTTTGGCGGCGGCAGTGGGCTTTTCCACCGGGGCGGGTGTGATTACGGCACAATACTTCGGAGCGGGGGAAAAAGAACGCATGAAGGAGACCTCTGCGGTTGCCGTTACATTCCTGCTTGTGATGGGGATTGTCGTGACTGTTTTGGGGCTGCTGTCCGGCCGGGCCATTTTATCAGGTTTTCTGGATGTCCCGGAAGATTTTTTGGATATTGCTGTCCGCTATTTTAATATCTATTGTCTGGGATTGGTGTTCCAGTTTGGGTACAACGTTGTTGCGGCTCTGCTCAGGAGTGTAGGCGACAGCAAGGCCAGTATGTATTTTCTTTTGATCGCGGCTGTTGTTAATATCGTGCTGGATCTCGTTTTTGTCGCAGGTCTGCATTGGGGCGCGTCCGGTGCGGCGGCTGCCACAGGGATCTCACAGGCTTTTTCCTGTATTGCATCCTTTGCGTATATGAATCGAAAGTACCCGGTTTTCCGCTTTGGCATCCATGATTTTAAATGGAACGGCAAAGACATCCGGATGATCTTGAGAATGGGATTTCCCATCGTATTACAGCAGATGCTGGTAGGCGTTGGGATTATGGCGATCCAGCGGGCAGTCAATAGTTACGGGCAGAGCATGACGGCATCCTTTACCGTGGGAAGCAGGATTGAGATGTATGTACAGATGCCGCTCAACAGCTTTAATATGGCATTGGGGACTTTTGTGGGACAGAATATCGGTGCGGGGAAGAATGAACGTATTGCTGTCGGTGTGCGTCAGACTCTTGTACTTTCGCTGGTAATTACGGCTGTGATTTCGACCGCAGTATATTTGTTCCAGAGCCAGATTATCCATCTGTTTGCGCTTAGCCCCGATGCGACAGTTTACTGTCGGCAACATCTTACCATAATTGCGGCAGCGTTTCTTCTACAGTCGGTATATCTGCCGCTATGTGGTGTCTTTCAAGGAGCCGGGGATGGTTTTGCCGTTACGAGAACCGCAATTTTTGCGCTGTGTGTGCGCGTTCTGACTACCTATACTTTAGGAAATCTGCCTTTCATGGGATATAAGATTGTATGGTGGAATATCCTGTTTGGTTTCCTTGCAGGCTGTATTATCGCATGGACGCATTACCTGAGAGGGACATGGAAAAACAAGGCAGTTGTTTGAGAAATTGATAAGGCTGAAATGTTTTTAGAACATGAAAGGGTGTCTTGTATGAATATTGTGATATTGGAATCCAGCCCTCACAAAAACGGTGCATCCAATACGTTGGCAGATTATTTTATCAAAGGGGCCGAAGAGGCCGGGCATACCGTAGATGTGCTGGATGTGGCACACATGGATATAAAACCTTGCATGGGCTGTTATGCCGGTAAAAGTGAAGGACACTGCATTGCGCATAAGGATGATATGTATCTGGTGGAACAGGCGCTTGCAAGAACAGATATGGTTGTTTATGTAACACCCGTATATTTTTATGATATGTCTGCCCAGCTAAAGTTGGTGATCGACAGGCTGCATTGTTTTTATGGAAGCCTGCCGAGAAAGAAAAGCCTATTGCTTGCCACCGCATGGCGGCAGGATGATGAGGTCATGTTCTATTTGAGAAATCTTTATAACGGCATGGCTGAATATCTGCGGTATGAAAATTTGGGAGCGGTCATGGCAAAAGGTTGTGGAAGCTCGGAAACCATTCATGGGAGCCGGTATGCAAAGGAGGCATACCAGTTCGGTAAAAACTTAAAATAATTGGAGGATGAAAATTATGATTAGGCATATTTTTCTTGGAACTTTTAAAGATGGAGTTAGTGCAGAAATTAGGCAGAAAGTACTTACTGATATGCAGGCAATGAAAGAAAAAATTCCCGGCATTGCTGCACAGCAGGTCGGTTTTTCCAAGGGATGGACAGGGAAAGAAAATCAGATCGTAATGACTGTTGATTTTCAGGAAAAGGCTGATTTTGATGTCTATATGACGCATCCGTATCACATGGAGTATGTGGATAAACTCGGAACGGAATATTTTGACCGTTCTTCCTTTTCTGCCGCACAATTTGAATTTTAAGAAAGGAGGCACATGAAAATGGCTAAAAGTTTACTCGGTTTTGGGATGATGCGTCTGCCGGTAAAAAACGGCAATGCAGCAGAGATTGATTTCGAGAGGCTGAACCCTATGGTGGACGCATTTTTGGAGGCGGGATATAACTACTTTGATACCAGTTATATGTATCACAATGGTATGAGCGAGGAGGCGGTAAAGAAAGCTGTCGTGGAGCGGTATCCAAGGGAGAAAGTTATGATTGCCACAAAATTTCCGCCATTCGTTCTGCAAGAAGAATCGCAGATAGAGCCGATTTTTGAAGAACAACTTCAAAAGTTGGGTGTGGACTATGTGGATTACTATATGATCCACAATGTTCAGACCGTATTTTATGACGGGCTTGACGGCAGGGGTGGTATCATTCCCAAGACCAATCTTTTTGAGCATTTGAAGAAATGGAGAGAAACTGGGAGGGCAAAACATATCGGCATTTCATTTCACAGTAGCCCGGTACTTTTGGAGCGTGTACTTACAGAACATCCAGAACTGGATTTTGTACAGCTTGCCATCAATTACATTGACTGGGATTCTGAAATGGTGCAGGCAAAGTCCTGTTACGAGATTGTGAGAAAGCATGGGAAACAGGTAATCGTGATGGAGCCGGTCAAGGGAGGCGCGCTTGCCTGTCTGCCTGAGAACGCAGAGCGTATCCTGAAAGCGGAAACGCCGGATCAATCTGTTGTATCGTGGGCATTTCGCTTTCTGGCTTCTCTGGATGGAGTCATCACAATTTTATCAGGGATGTCCACAATCGGGCAGGTTCAGGATAATATCAAAACGATGGAGGATATTTCTCCTCTTTCAGATAAAGAGAGGGTTGCACTTGAAAAAGCAATCAAAGTTTACCGGGATCATGCCCCGATACCTACAGATGTGATAGAAAAATACAGAGGGCTTACTTATCATGGGTTGTCTGCCACAGCTATTTTGGAAACATGTAGTATCTGTCAGGTTCAACCTGATCCTACCTTTACGGATGACATCAATTATCCCCAAAATGCACTGGCGGAAAATGTCCATGTGGATATTGATTGTGACGAATCGTTTCCGGAGGAAATCGTTCTGCTCCCGGATGGGACAGATGGAACCCCACTTTTGAAACAGGCGGAAAACTGGCTGAGAAAGCACCATTTTTAAATGAGGAGGCACATGGAAATGAAGAAAACATTAGTAGCATATTTTTCTTGCAGCGGCGTTACGGAGAAACTGGCAAAGGCACTGGCGGCTGTTGTAAACGGTGATCTTTATCAGATTCAACCGGAAGTTCCATATACGGACGCTGATTTGAATTGGCATAATCCCAAGGCTCGCAGTACGGTTGAAATGGAGGATAAAGGCTCTCGCCCGGCGATTGTCGGTAAAGTAGAGCAGATGGAACAGTATGATACAGTATTTGTGGGCTTTCCCATTTGGTGGTATATTGCCCCTACAATCATTAATACATTTTTGCAGTACGATATATGCAGAAACAGTCCCTTGTGGAACGGATTAAGACGATGGAATAATGAAGCACACAATTCTCTGGAAAGGAGGTCGTATACTATGACTTTACCCTTTGAAAATAACACAACTCAGGTTGTAAAGCGACTGGCAAAGCGCAGCCTGTCCAGCGAAAAGCGGCGAAATGTCCTGCTGGTTATCACCATTGCGCTGGCGGCGTTTTTGATGTCCACTGTGGGAACGGCGATCTTTTCCACCGGAGCCATGCAGAGAAAGATGGCCGAGGATACTTATGAAATCGTCTATTCCTTGATTACGGAGGAAGATCTGCAAAACCTGCGCCAGCAGCCGGAAATCGAACGGGCCGGACTGCAATACGCTCTGGGGACGGACGACAACAACGACACCGGCGGGCTGGTTTCGATGTCCTATGGGGACGAAGATACCCTTTATGCCGCACGGAAACAGTCGGAGATTTTGGAGGGAACCTACCCTCAAACAGTAGATGAAGCCGCAGTCAGTTCCTCTTATCTGGAAAAATTCTTCCCCGGCAGCGGTGTGGGCGACCAGATCACCGTACCGTTTGAGGGGAAAGAGTATCCGTTTACCGTCAGCGCCATTCTGTCCTCGCCGGATACCGGCGTGGAGGCATACAGCGTGATGGTGTCCCAATCTTTTCTGAAGGAACAGCCTGGCTATGACCCCGGCAAATACAATGCCTATGTCCATTTCAAGGAGGCCGACAGCTATAAAGCCGATGATCTGAAAGACCTGGGAGCAGAAATCCGGGATCGGCTGGGACTGCGCTCCGTGTCGTACAGTTCCATTTACTTTTCCATCGGCCGCACCATTCAGCCGGAAGAAATTCTCCAGTTGGGGGCGGTTGTCCTGGCGGTGGTACTGGGCGGCAGTATGGTCATCCGCAACATTTTCCGCATTTCCATCCTGGAAAAAATCCAGAGTTACGGTCAGCTTCGGACACTGGGGGCAACTAAGCGGCAGATTCAGCGGCTGGTGCGCCGGGAGAGCCGGTTCCTGGCCCTGATTGGCATTCCCATTGGGATTCTGGCCGGAATCGTCACAGGAACTTTGCTGGCCTCCAACTTGTTTGCCAGCGGCTTTTCCATGGAAACCGACCTGGCCGTTGCGCTGGTGACGGCGTTGGTCAGCTATGGCATGGTGAGCATTTCGGTTCGGAAACCAGTAAAAATCGCCGCCAACACTTCTCCGATAGAGGCTCTGCGCCTGACGGATTGCCAGAAAACCGTCGGGAAGTTCAGAAAGCCCCGTCGGTTTACTCCGCTGGCAATGGCGGCCCGGAACCTGGGACGCGACCGGAAACGAGTCATCAGTGTGCTGGTGTCCCTGACCTTCGGCGGGCTGCTCCTGGTGGTGTCGGCTTCGGTGTTTGGCTCCTACTCCCCGGAGCAGGACGCAAACGCAAAATTTCTCTATGGGCATTTCCGGCTTTATCTGGATGACCCGGAACTCAATTCTTATGAACAGATGAAAGATTCGCCCTTCACCGAGGATTTCAAACAGGAACTTTTGAGCATCAACGGCGTGGAGCAGGTGCAGACCTTGCGCCGTAGTGTGGGAGGCAGCGATTTCAAAGGGGAAACCTCCGAAGGCGGTGGAAGATGCGACATCCTGACCAAAGAGGGGCTGTCCTTGGAGGGGGATTGGGATTATGTGGCTCAGCACCTGACTTCCGGGCGGATGCCGGAGAACGACCGGGAAATTCTCATAGCAGACGCCTATGCCAATAATCCGGATTCCAACAACTTCATTCAATTAGGGGAAGAAATCGAGCTGGAAACGGAAGAAGATACCATGACCGTCACAATGGTAGGAACCTATGGCAAGCCCGGCTCAAGCAACGGAACCTATGCCCTGGACTCCGCCGCCGTTATGATTACAGAAGGGCTTGCCAGAGAAATGATTTCCAGCGTGGAGAACTTTGATTATACCTGGGTGATCTCCGCAGACCCTAACAAAGAGGATTCTGTGACAGCAGCATTGGAATCTGTCGCTACCAATGCGCCTTCCGGCATGGGGCTTTATACCTATGCCGAGGAACTGGACTTTTTGACCTTACAGCAGGCTGTGATTTTTGGCGGGCTTCAGGGGTTATCCTGGATGATTTTCCTCTTTGGCGTGGTCAATCTGGTCAACATGACCCTCTCGAACCAACTTTCCCGCCGCCGGGAACTCTGTATGATGCGCTCCGTGGGCATGACCAAACGGCAGCTTTATCAGGTGCTGACAGCGGAAGGGATGTTCTATGTTCTGTTCAGCGCCGTGATCGCACTGGTGGCAGGAACCCCCGTGGCGATTGGGATTTGCCGCTGGATGGGTGAAGCGATGATGGGACAGGTAATGCCTTATCAGTTCCCCGTTGGATCAATGCTGCTGTATATCGGCGTCCTGGTGGTGCTGGAACTGCTACTTTCCATCTGCACCATCCGCAAGCAGGAGCAAAATTCTCTCATTGAGCAGATGCGGCTTGTGGAATAACAACCGCTGGCCGGGACAGAAAATTTCTGTTCCGGCCAATTTTTTTGTTTTCAGGACATTTCTGCAACATTTCCCCTTTAGGATTACGGTATAAGGGAGGATTTGTCGTATGAAACCTATCTTAATCATAGATTCCGATGCCGACCAGTTTTTGCTATTTGTAAACTTTTTTGAATCGTATTGTCTTTTCATTTGTTTTGTGTTATAGTGTTATGTATAATAGTATAACAGTTAAAACAGCAAGAAGGTGAGATGGATTGAAACTAATTATTTCAAATGTATCAGGCATACCCATCTATGAGCAAATTAAGCAGCAGGTCAAGGCGGCGATCCTATCTGGAGAACTGAAAGAGGACGAAGCCTTACCTTCTCTCAGAACGCTGGCAAAAGATTTGAAAATCAGCGTTCTAACGGTTACACGGGCCTACACAGAATTAGAGCAAGAGGGATTCGTCAAAAATGTTCAGGGGCGCGGCTGCTTTGTCATGGGCCGTGGCTCTGAACTGATGAGAGAGCAGCTTATTTGTAAAGTGGAAAATGGGTTGACCGATGCAATCAAGGCGGCAAGAATCGCAGATCTTCCAAACGAAGAACTGCACCGTCTTTTAGATATTTTATTGGAGGCGAATAAAGATGACTAACTATTTAGAGGTGAAAAACCTGTCGAAATCCTTTGACAGTTTCCAGCTTCACAATATCAGCTTCACCTTGCCGAAAGGATATATTATGGGGCTGATCGGGCCAAACGGCTCCGGCAAGACAACCACCATCAAACTCATTCTGAATATGCTCAAGCGCAACGGCGGCGAAATCAAAATCATGGGGCTGGATAATATCGCTGACGAGCAGAAAGCAAAATCGGAACTTGGTGTTGTATTTGATACCAACTATTTCAGCGATGATTGGCAGGTAACACAGGTAGAAAAATCTATCTCCGTTTTCTATCCCAACTGGAAGTCGGAACGGTTTGCGGAGATGCTGCGGAAGTTTCACATCGCTCCCACCAAGAAAGTGAAAGAACTCTCAAAGGGGATGCAGATGAAGTTGATGCTGGCCTGTGCGTTCTCTTACGACGCAAAGCTGCTGATCCTGGACGAACCCACCAGCGGCCTCGATCCGGTTTCCAGAGATGAACTGCTGCAAATTCTCTCGGAGTACATTGAGGATGGAGAACACAGTGTACTGTTCTCTACCCATATCACCGGCGATCTGGAACGCGCTGCTGACTATATCACTTATATCAGCTATGGAGAATTGTTTTTCAGCGGCAGCAAGGATGAATTTGTCGATATGTTCCGCATTGTCAAGGGAGGAACAGAAGAGCTTACTCCTGATCTGAGAGAAAAAGCGGTCGGTGTCCGTACATTTCCCACAGGCTTTGAGGCTCTGGTCAAGACCGAGGATACGGGCGCTTTTTCCTCTTTGAGCATTGAACCGGCGACTATTGATGAAATCGTTGTATTCACGAGCAAGAAAGGTGACGATTATGAGTAATACATTAAAAGCAACAAAATTGGACTTTTCGCTGGTAAAGCCCTATATCAAGGTGATCGGGTTTACCATGCTTCTTCCTATCGCTTTTGCGGCCATTAACCGTTCCATCCTGACCGGCGTTTCCTTTGCCATGTGCTTTATCGCCATGACCACAGGCTACACCTTCTCGGTAACAGAAAAAAACAGCATGGAGCGTTTGTATGGGATTTTGCCCATTAAGAAAAGCGAAATGGTAACAGGCAGGTATCTCTTTGTTCTTGCGCTGGGCGCGATGGCTCTGGTGGTTTCTCTTATCACACAGCCGATTGTGCTGCGGGCAATGGGTGAAAGTGTTGGAGCATTTGATATGATTAGTGCGGCTATCGGCGGTTTGTTCCTGTTTGCCCTTTATACCGTATTTCAAATTCCGGGCTATTACAAATATGGAGCCATCAAAGGCCGTGTGTTCATGTATATTCCTGTGGCTGGATTTTTGGCGACCTTGTTTTTCCTGCCCAAGATGCCCGCAGACAATCCCATTGTGACTACGGTTGTAAGTTCCCCGGTGCTGCTGATCGGTCTTGTGCTTGTATTGGTTGTTGTCATGTACGCTGTGTCGATCTGGTTCTCCATTCGGATTATGGAAAACAAAGAAATGTGAGGTGAGCAATATGGATTTCACAATTTTAGCGGTAGTTCTTCTGATTGGTGTCGGTATTCCTGTCCGCAACAAGCTGATCCGTAAGTATCGGGAGGAAAAAAGAAAAAAGGATGATTCTGAAAAGAGGCGTTGAAGCTCTTTGAACGAGGGATAAAATGAAGCAAAAAATATTGATGATAGAAGATGACCCGTTGATACGAAATGAACTGGACACCCTGCTACAAAGTAACGGCTATGAAACAGCCGCGCCGGAGGATTTTGACAATGTAATTGACCAAATCAAGGCGGAACAGCCGCACTTGATTTTGCTGGACATCAAACTGCCGGGAACCAGCGGATTTTCCCTCTGCACTCAAATTCGCACCTTCTCCCAGGTGCCGATCATCTTTGTGACAAGCTGCAACACGGATATGGACGAACTCAACAGTATCATGCTGGGCGGCGACGCCTTTATTACGAAGCCATACCATACGGCCATCCTGCTGGCGAAGATTGCCTCCCTGCTCAAGCGGGCGTACCCGGTCCAGCAAAGCGGGCAGATGGCCTGCGGAGGCGCGGTGCTGCGCCTGGAATCCAGTAGCCTGGACTATGACGGGCAGAGTGTGGAACTGACCAAGAACGAACTGAAAATCCTATATTACCTGTTCAAAAATGCGGGGAAAATTTGCGCCCGTGGGGATCTGGTGGAGTTTTTGTGGGACAACCAGCTTTATGTGGATGATAACGCCCTGAGCGTCAACATCAACCGCATCCGGGAGAAGCTGGCAGGAATCGGACTGACCGATTTTATCAAAACCAAGCACCGGCAGGGGTACACAATATGAACCGCAGGCGATATTGGAAAAACAGAATCCCATTCCTGCTGACCAACCTGGTCTGTATGGCGGCGCTCACCGTGTTTTTGCTGGTGTGCGGCAATTCCATCTCGGCGGTGCTTCTAATTCTCGTGGTGTGGGCGGTGGTCCTGCTGACGGGACTGTTCCTCACCTACTGGAAGCGGAAACGGCAGATGCAGAAACTTTTAGATATAGCGGGACAGCTTTCGGAATGCTATCTCATTTCCGAAGTGATGGAGCTGCCGGAGCAGGCGGAGGATCAGGTGTACTACCAGCTTTTGAAAATGGCCGGGAAGTCCATGCTGGAGCAGATCGGGGAGGTTCGGCGGGAGCGCCTGGAATACAAGGAGTACATTGAGCAGTGGATTCACGAGATCAAGACACCCATTACCGCCATGAAGCTGCTGTGCGAAAATCACCGAACGGTCTGGACAAAGGAACTGCTTCAGGAACTGGAAAAGACCAACCGTTTTACCGAACAGGCGCTTTACTATGCCCGCAGCGAACACACCGAGAAGGATTATTCAGTCCGGGAAATGTCCTTATCCCAAGTGGTGCATCAGGCGATTGCGGACAACAAATACCTGCTGCTTCAGAGTGGGGTGCGGCTGGAAGTAGAGGAAATGGAGGATACGGTTTATTCCGATGAAAAATGGGTGCGGTTCATTCTGAACCAGTTGATTGCCAACGCAGTCAAGTATCGGTCCGGGCAGCCGGTTCTCCGCATTTCCGCCCGCAGGCAGCAGGATCAGGTGGTCCTCGTGGTGGAGGACAACGGAATCGGGATTTCCCCCGCCGACCTGCCGCGCGTTTTTGAAAAAGGCTTTACCGGACAGAATGGGCGCATGGTCCAGCAGTCCACAGGTATCGGTCTGTACCTGTGCAAACGGCTCTGTAACAAGCTGGACATCGGCATTACTGCGGAATCGTCGGGACAAGGAACTGCCATCTTCCTGGCGTTTCACATCAACTGTTTGATCCATGAAGTGCAGGGCTGAAAACGGTCCTGCACTTCTTACATTTCTGTTAGAACTTTGTAAGAAAACTTGATACAAACGGCGCTCACACTATTTTACAATAGGAAGCAGAGGTGATATTGCTATGAAAGAAGTATTGAAGCTGGAACATATCCAGAAATATTACGGGAACGGCGGGAATGTCACAAAAGCGATTCAGGACATCAGCTTTTCTGTGCAGGAGGGTGAATTCGTGGGGATCATGGGCGCGTCCGGTTCCGGCAAGACCACCCTGCTCAACTGTATTTCCACCATTGATACGGTTAGCGCGGGACATATCTATCTGGACGGAACGGATGTAACCGAGATCCACGAGAAGCAGATTGCCCGGTTTCGCCGGGAGAATCTGGGCTTTGTGTTTCAGGATTTTAACCTGCTGGACACCCTGACCATCTCCGAAAATATCGCCCTGGCGCTGACCATCAATAAGGTCCCCGCAGGCGAGATCGACGGTCGGGTGCGGGAAATGGCCGGAAAACTGAACATCACAGATATTCTGGACAAATACCCCTATCAGGTGTCTGGCGGCCAGAAGCAGCGGTGCGCCTGCGCCAGAGCCATCATCAACAATCCCAAGCTGATTTTGGCGGACGAACCCACCGGCGCACTGGACAGCCACTCATCCCAAATGCTACTCTCCACTATTCAGGGCATCAACGAAACCTTGGGGGCGACCATTCTTATGGTTTACGGCATTTTCCACGGTATATAAAACTTCATTTTGTACGCCTGCGCCCTCTCGCTGGGCAGGATGTTCTCCCGCTGGATGTTGCTGTCCACCATCAGGATGGTGGCGGTGTCGTCGTCCAGATTGCGGACCAGGGCAGGCAGCTCGGTCAGCCCTGCCAGCTCACAGGCGTGTCTGCGGCGGTGTCGGCGCGTTTTCCGTCCCTGACCGTCGGAACATCCCGGCCACGCAAATCACCATGGGTACGAGAAAGGGAGTAGCTGTCAGCTACTCCCCAGATAAAAGCGCCTGATATG